>Ga0207007_1023_pt1 | contig 38225 bp, 30 predicted proteins | sample Alteio_BWMinCont_85_FD_153487 | JGI IMG/M metagenome (GOLD analysis project Ga0207007, IMG submission 153487) | Enriched cells from forest soil in Barre Woods Harvard Forest LTER site, Petersham, Massachusetts, United States -... | ecosystem: Environmental > Terrestrial > Soil > Temperate forest >...
GATTATGGGTTTTCGCTTCTTCTGCCGTGATCTTGTTTTCTGAAACTAATTTTTCCACATACGAGTGGTCGATAGTGCGCTCCACCAAAACAGATCCGGAAAAGTGATATAAACGTGAGTCGCCGACATGACCCCATACTGCGCGTTTTTCGGGAGTGATGATCAAAACGACGATAGTGCTGTGTGGTTCTTTTTCTGCAGAGATGCCTGAAAGCTGAATAACGGTATGAGACTCGCGCACTATATTTTCGATTACTGTTGCGACGTCGTCATCCGAACCAAATTCTTCGAACAGCTGCTGGGCACTGCGGATCACCTGTTCAGCGGCTAACGCGCCGCCGCTTTTACCGCCCATGCCATCAGCCAGCACGGCCATCATGTAGCCAGGTGCTTTGGGTGCGGCAAAAAGAGCAGCACGATCTTGCTGTTCCTTGCGGTCGCCAAGGTGTTGGCCAGTTCCAGCTTCAATTTTATAATGTTGGCTCATAACTCTGCTTAGATTAAACTGCTACACTGCACTGCGAATTTTGAAGTAATTTGGAGCTAATTTGGGAGTACAGCCGTGTGAGTAAATTATTACATGTAATCGCAGACATATCATTAACTTTCTCAAAAGTAATCTATGAGTGACCACACCGAGATACAAAAACGCATCACTATGCTGTCTGTCGAGCATCGCGATCTGGATGTCGTCATTGAAGCGTTGATTCTAGCCGGACATCCTGATGAATTACAATTGCAGCGCCTAAAAAAACGCAAACTGCAGTTAAAAGATCACATTAAGTTATTGCAGATGCAGTTGATTCCCGATGTCCCGGCTTAGTCTTTGCAGCTATCGTATTAGCATAATTTCACCCTAAAACCTCACATAGAAATTGATTTTGGCCGACTCTTCGAATTCCCCCAGCTCGCCTGCTGCTGCTACAGCAGACATCCACCAACATGACGCTGATATAGAAAGACTGTTTGGTCAAACCGGACAGTTAGGCACGGCCGTCTCCAGCTATCGCCCGCGACAGGCGCAGATCGACATGGCCAAGGCCATCGCACAGGCCATCACCGGTCAGACTACGCTGATTGCAGAAGCAGGCACCGGTACCGGTAAAACATTTGCCTATCTGGCGCCGGCCCTGCTGTGGGGCGGAAAAGTAATCATCTCGACCGGAACCAAGAACCTGCAGGACCAATTGTTTTTGCGCGATATTCCGGCCGTGCGGCTTGCGCTGGGTGCTCCTGTTTCAACGGCGCTATTGAAAGGTCGCGCCAACTATGTGTGCCATTTTCATCTCGAGCGCACATTGCAGAATGGCCGTATGACGTCGCGTGAAGATGTCGGCTATCTGCGCGAGATTTCTCGTTTCATCAAAATGACGACTACCGGTGACAAATCGGAACTGTCGCAAATTCCGGAAACCGCAATGATCTGGAATTTAGTCACCTCCACCAAAGAAAATTGCCTGGGTTCCGAATGCCAGTACTATCAGGATTGCTTTGTGATGAAGGCGCGCAAGGAGGCACAAAAGGCGGATGTCGTGGTGGTCAACCATCATCTGTTTTTTGCCGATGTCGCATTGAAAGATACCGGCATTGCAGAATTGCTGCCGTCTGCGAATACGGTGATTTTTGACGAAGCGCACCAACTGCCCGATACCGCTACCTTATTTTTTGGCGAAACTATCTCCACTTCGCAAATCCTTGAGCTCTGTCGCGATACGTTAGCCGAAGGTTTGTCGCATGCGCGGGATGGCGCAGAGTGGGCCAAGTTGGTGGTTCCGGTTGAAAAGGCGGCGCGTGATTTGCGTCTGTGTTTTCCGGCCGAGCAGGTCAAATTTTCATTGCCGCAAATCCCGCCATCCAGCGAATTTTTTCCCGCACTGGAAACGCTCAAAGAGCACTTGCAAACCTTGCTGACTACGCTAGATAAACAGGCAGAACGCGCAGAGACCATAGAGCAATGCCGTCTGCGCGCGTTGGCGTTACTGGATCAGTTAACCGCCTGGGGTAAAGAAGCGCCGGCCAATTCCGAATTAATCGGTCAGGACTGCGTATTGTGGGTCGAAGCGTTTTCCAGCTCGTTGCAACTGCACCGTACACCGCTATCGATCGCGCCGATTTTTAACAAGCAACGCGAAGATTCGTCGCGTGCCTGGATATTTACGTCGGCAACGCTGGCGGTAAAAAATGACTTTTCTCACTACACCGAACAAATGGGCTTGGTGGATGAAAAGGCGGTGAGTTGGCCGAGTCCATTCAACTATGCAGAACAGGGATTGTTATATATTCCAACCGGTATGCCGGAACCGCGCGCCATGGACTATACCGATGCAGTGATCAACGCCGCTTTACCTGTCATCATCGCCTCCGCAGGTCGTGCGTTCCTGTTGTGCACAACGCTGCGCGCAGTCAAATACAGTGCCCAACGCTTGCGCGAAGAGTTTGAACAGCGTAAGTTGCCGTTTACGCTTTTTGTGCAGGGAGAATCCGGCCGCACCGAATTGTTGGAACAATTCCGTCGCTCGGGTAACGGCATACTGATCGGTAGCCAAAGCTTTTGGGAAGGTATCGACGTGCGTGGCGAAGCATTATCACTGGTTGTGATAGATAAATTGCCGTTTGCGCCGCCTGATGATCCGGTGCTGGCTGCCAGAATCAACGCGATGGAAAAGCTGGGCAAAAATGGTTTTGTCCATCACCAGCTACCCGAGGCGATTATCAATTTAAAACAGGGCGCAGGGCGATTGATACGTGATGAATCCGACAGAGGCGTGCTGATGTTGTGTGATCCGCGTATTCTTTCCAAACCGTATGGCGCGCGCGTCTGGCAAAGTATGCCGCCATTCACCCGAACCCGTGAACTCAAGGTGGTCGAAGATTTTTTTCATACTCTAAAAAAAGGGAACTGACATGACGGCAGAATATCAGGCACACGGATCGGTGGCAGTGATCACGCTCAATAATCCCCCGGTGAACGGCATGAATTTCGACACCCGCCAGGCTGCTGTGGCAGGGATTAATCGGGCATTGGACGACGACAGCATCAAAGCCATCGTCATTACCGGTGCCGGCAATGCATTTTCCGGCGGCGCCGATATCAAGGAATTCAATACGCCGATGGGGATGTCTAATCCAACCCTGCATGATTTGATCGATGAAGTCGAAACGGCGAGCAAGCCGGTGATCGCTGCGATCCACCATGTCTGTATGGGTGGCGGTCTTGAGTTGTCGCTGGGCTGCCATTACCGCATAGCCAGCAAGGGCACACAGGTAGCACTGCCGGAAGTGAAGCTGGGACTATTGCCGGGGGCGGGTGGTACACAGCGTCTGCCACGGGTAGTCGGGCTGGAAATTGCCCTGAAAATGATTACGTCCGGCGCGCCGGAGTTCGCGGAAAATTTGGCGCAGACAGCGTTATTTGATGAAGTGGTCGATGGTGATGCCGTTGCAGCGGCGATCGTCTTTGCCAATAAAATTGCCGATGTGCGGCCTTTGCCTAAAGTAAGAAATCTGCAGATTACGCATCAGCAACTCGACACGGTTCTGGATGCTGCCAGAGCACAGGCCAAGCGGGGTTTTTTAACTGCACCACTGGAATGTGTTGAAGCGATCGCCGCTGCCGCGAAGATGGCGTTTGATGACGGCATCCGCTTCGAGCGTCAGGCATTTTATAAATTGGTGCTGGGCGCGGAATCCAAAGCGCTGCGCCATGCTTTCTTTGCCGAACGTGCGGCCAGTAAAATTCCGGACGTGCCCGCAGATACCCCAATCCGCCCAATTAAATCGGCAGCAGTGATCGGCGCAGGCACCATGGGTGGTGGTATCGCCATGAATTTTGCCAATGCCGGTATCCCGGTGGTGATACTCGAGACCAAAGCGGAGGCGCTTGAAAAAGGTCTTGCGACCATTAAAAAGAATTACCAGAACACGCGCGACAAAGGAAAGCTCAGCCCGCAACTGTGCGAACAGCGCATTGCATCGATAACCGGCACCTTGGATTACAGCGCGATCGCGCAGGCTGATATCGTCATAGAAGCCGTGTTTGAAGAGCTAAAAGTCAAGCAGATCGTATTCGAACAGTTAGACAAGGTCATGAGGCCTGGCGCTATTCTGGCGTCAAATACATCGACATTGGATTTAAATAAAATCGCCGCTTTTACCCAACGGCCGCAGGATGTAATCGGCATGCATTTTTTCAGTCCCGCCAACGTCATGAAATTATTGGAGATCGTACGCGGCAAAGAAACCTCCAAAGAGGTGCTGGCTACTGCGCTTGCCTTATCCAAAAAAATGAAAAAAATCGGCGTGGTCTCCGGCGTGTGCGATGGCTTTATCGGCAATCGCATGCTGGAACAATATTTACGCCAGGCCGGATTTTTATTGGATGAAGGATGCCTGCCGGCTCAAGTAGATGCTGCGATCGAAAAACTGGGATTCGCCATGGGCCCGTTCCGCATGGGCGATTTGGCCGGCAATGACATCAGCTATGCGGTGCGCAAGCGGCGTGCAGCAGAGCGGCCTGACATGATTAATTCCAGCGCCGCCGACAAATTATGCGAGCTGGGTCGTTACGGGCAAAAGACCTCTGCCGGCTGGTACGATTATCAGCAGGGCGACCGCAGCCCGCATCCGTCGGAACTGGTTAATCAGATGATTTTGGAAAACTCGTCCGAATGTGGAATTGTTCGCCGTGCGATTAGCGACCAGGAAATCACCGAGAGATTAATTTTTGCATTGGTCAATGAAGGTGCGAATATTTTGGCTGAAGGCATTGCACAGCGCGCTTCGGATATCGACATGGTGTATTTGAGCGGCTACGGTTTCCCTCTGCATTTGGGTGGCCCGATGTTTTATGCAGATACCTTGGGCTTACCCAACGTCGTGGCCGCCATTCAACGTTACGCGACCGGGCACTATGGCAGCGTATGGAAAGTCTCGCCTTTATTGCAGGAATTAGCCAATAAAGGGCAAACATTTAACAGATAGCCAACTTAATTCTGAAAAACCTGTTGATTGTCGGCAAAGGGGACTAGCGAGGATGATAATATCTGGCTATAATAGCGGGCTTGGAAGGTTGGCCGAGCGGTTTAAGGCACTAGTCTTGAAAACTAGCGAGGGGTTAAAGCCTCCGTGAGTTCGAATCTCACACCTTCCGCCAGATATCGATACCCGCGCAAGCGGGTATTTTTTTGGAAAGAAGAAAGCGCAGCTTTCGTAGGAGATTCGACGCCAATCGCACGCAGGCGATTGGGCGGCCTGCAGGATATAGCGAATTTCCATGCCTCTGCCATGAAATATTGAAAAGCCCTTCAACCTTTGAAGGGCTTTTTCATTTTCTATCTACCCCGGTATGCAATTCAGTATTCCACGGAGTTCTGCAATCGACGAAATGAACTTGGTTCGTTTTGGATCGTGGGGGTAGATACGTTGATTTGGATTTCCTAGTCGCCTTATATAACTTTCTCAGTAAACTATTTGCAAATCAAATAGACGAGAACGCAGAATATTTGCGGCTCTTATTTACCTTCGTGATCGATATGTTATAATTGAATGAAATTTCAATGAGAATTCAGCTATGAGTGAAACCAAGCGACCAGCAACAAAGCCTGTCAACAGACTTGTTGGTTCGCTGCGTTCTGGCAAAGTATATCGTCGTGAAGATTTGGTCGCGTCCTCCAATTCTATAGATAGGCATTTGCGGGAGTTGTTAGACGATGGAAGCTTGAAAAAATTAGCGCAAGGTTTGTATTATTCGCCTCGTGAATCAACCTTTGGGCAATTGCCACCCGATGATCGTGAGTTGGTGAGCGCTTTTTTGCGTGACGATCATTTTTTGATATTCTCACCGTCCAGTTATAACTCACTTGGTTTGGGTACAACTCAGTTGTATAACACGACCTTTGTATATAACCACAAGAGACATGGCGTTTTCACGTTTGGTAATAGAACATTTGATTTTAGAGTGAAACCGCGATTTCCTGAAAAATTGACTGAGGAATTTTTATTGGTTGATTTGCTCAATAACGTGAACGAATTGGCGGAAGACAAAGAAGCGACATTAAATTTGGCACAGCGTAAAAAATCAACGTTGGGTAATGTTAAGTTCACGCGTGCTTTAAAAGCCTATGCTTCTGTCGCAACCAAAAAATTAGTAATGGAGTGGGCTGATGCCTGAGTTTCTTCATGAACGTAATGACTTCCATGATCTGATCGTTTCTGTTGCAAATCAAAAAGCGATTGATCCAGTGCTGGTCGAAAAAGACTATTGGATTATGCATTGTCTTTGGGGATTGCAGAATCTAGGCTTTAATTTTGAATTGAAAGGTGGTACGTCTTTATCAAAAGGTTTTGGCGTAATACACCGATTTTCTGAAGACATCGATATCCGCATTGAGCCTCCTGCAGGAATGGAAGTCAAAATTGGCCGTAATCAGGATAAACCTGCGCAAATAGCGTCACGACGTGAATTTTATAACTGGCTCTGCGGGTCTATAAAAATCCCCGGCATAGCGAACGTAGAACGAGACACCGCTTTTGACGATGACAAGATGCGAAGTGCAGGCATTCGACTTCAATACCCTAGTCGGCTTATCGCCTTGGCTGGAGTTAAAGAAGGCGTACTGCTCGAACTTGGATTTGACGATACAGCGCCAAATCAGCCCATGACTATTTCGTCTTGGGCATATGCCCTAGCTAGTCAATTTAACGTGAAAGTTCGGGACAATAGAGCGGTCGATGTGTTGTGCTATGCTCCGACCCATACCTTTGTGGAGAAGCTGCAAACTATTTCAACTAAATATCGACGACTATCAGAATCAACGAGTTTTCCTGTCAATTTTTTACGCCATTACTACGACTTGTATTGCTTGTTAGATCTGCCATCGGTACAAAGCTTTATTGGCACAGACGCATACGAAGCTAGGAAAGAGCAACGGTTCAGAACTGGAGATGAGCCGGTAATTGCAAAAAATCCGGCATTTACTTTGGCCGACCCAATTGAGAGAAATAAATTTAAAACTGAATACCAGAAAACGGCTGCACTTTACTATAACGGGCAGCCTGGCTTTGAAGATATTATCGAGCGCGTAGCAGCGCATATTCATCGTCTTTGAAGGATTTATTGCGATTTGATAGCGACATTCAAAAACGCAAGCCCAAGCGCAAGTCCAACCAGCACTGCAGAAAAAATTCCCACGCCTGCATAACCATGCACATATTCCAGACACCCCAATCCAGCCAGCAAGAAGCAGGCAACCGCAAATCCCTGGATTAGTGCCGAACGCAAATTGGTGGGCGCGTATTTTATAGCGATAGTACCCACCTCAAAACATCGACAAATGTCTGCCAGCGTACGCGAGTATTTTTTTGTCTCGAATATTTATCAGTTCTATTTGCGACGCCTTGCAAACCGCATCCCCGCCAGACCGAGTCCAAGCAGGGCCAGCGATGCTGGTTCTGGTACGTTGCCGTTTGCTGGAGGGGGTGCGCCTGTTACGCCTTCAGTTGTGACACCGAATGTCAGCGCTGCGCCGGTCTCTTCAATATCCGCAAAAAATAGTTCCAGTGTATTGCTCCCCGCACTGAGAATGCCGGAGGTGCAGGTACCCGCAGAGTCGCCGTGGACGCCGCCGAGATCGCAAACAATTTGTCCGTTCAGATAAACAAAGGCGGTATCGTCGGCCCCAACATTAAAGCTGATTGATTCAGTCGTCGGCACATTTAAAACGGTGGAAAATACCGCTGCCTGGAATCCGTTCGCATCATTGGGTCCTGTGCCGTTAGTTGGATAAAAACTACCGTTGGCGTAGGGTAGCATGATGGTACCGGTACCCGTTTTGACTACGTCAGAAACACCTCCTGCTCCACCATTATTCAGCGCTGGGCTCCACCATGTAATCTCGCCACTTGAGGTCAGATCCGCCGGCATAGGAGTGCTGGTGAAACAGCCCGATGAACAGCCGTAAGCAGGCGTATTTAAAACAGGAAGACCGTCCACACCCAAGCTGCTTTGGACTTCGTTATTGAACACGCCACCGGCCAGATGGTTCATATCCTGATCGGACTCAGCGATTGTGTAGTAAGTGGCCGACATGGTGATCTGTGCGTGAACCACGCATGGCATCAGAGCGATAGCCGCTGTTGCTGCCCCAAACATCAAATTTCGAAGCAAGACGTTCATGGTGACTCTCCCTTAAACTGGATCAATGTTGAGGAGATCAACGCATAAACCGTACCATCAATTACTATCCCTGAAAAATCATGGCGTTACGTTGAGTGTCGCAGGGCATGCCGGACCTGACTGTAAAAAAATCCGGCAAAAATAATTCAGGAAAATTTCTGCGCCAACCAATCAACAGTCCATACTGAAATCTGATCGCGCCAAATCTGACTGGAAAACGTATGATCGGCGCCAGCCAGTTCTTGTATGCGGAAGCGGGATTCTTTCAGCACTTGTAGCCACCCGCTGGAACTGCCGGTGGTCAGTTTGAATTCTTTGGCAGTCAGATCGTTGCCGCACAGGACAATCAGTACCGGGCCCTTAAAGCGGCGCAGGTCGGATAGCATTCGCTCGGAGAAATCATTAGCTCCATCGTTGTCCTCACGGGAATTTTGCTGAGCCGACAGTCGTAGTTGATTGAACAGCGACCCGGCCGCCTTAAATAAATAAAATCCGTCGCTGACAAATTTCTTCCAGAACGCCGGCTCTGCGAGTCGCCGCACATAATAATGTTTCAAAACAGTTTGCGCCTGTGTGGTTCTTATCCAGGGATTCAGCAGGACCAGGCCTGTGATGCGCGCATCGGTTGTGCAGTAACACAGCGATGCGGATGCTGCATCGCATAAACCCCAAAGAATAAATTCCGACACGTTGGGAGAGGCTGCGCTGAAAGCATTTAATGCGCAGCGTATATCATCGTCAATGCCCTCGAACGTCCGAGCTTCACCTTCGCTGTCGCCCATACCGCGATAATCAAACCGAAATACCGGATAGCCGTTATGCGCCAGATGCCGTGCCAGCAATACAAACGATCGATGGCTACCGGCGCGATATTGCGGTCCGCCAACGACGATCAGCACACCTTTGTTTTTCGGATATTGCGGACTGTGGTGGATGCCGATCAGTTGTTGATCATGGCAGGTAAACGTCAATGCGGATTCAGTTGCTGTCACAGTTTTCTTTCTGAAAAATACGGCAAAAGGCATCTATCCATTGCTGTGACTGACAAGTTTCCGGAGTTTGCCAAAAAGCGGGACCATCGACAAAATGCAGTTGCACCGGATTGCCGGACTCTATCCAGTGCGCAAAAAATGCGCTGCGCTCAGCGGGCATCGCGTTGTCGTCGGCGATTTCCAGGCAGTGGACTTGACGTACAGGCAGCCTCCAGTTCAGGGCATTCTTTTGTTCCAGCGACAGAATTAATTCCTGCGCGATTTTATAACCGGAATACTCTGTTCCGGAACTGGTAGGCAGGTCGGATTGCCCCTGCTGATTCAGCATCTGACGAGCCAATTGCAGTCGGTTCATACGCCCCAGATAGGATTTTCCCTCAAGTATTGGCTGGCATAGCAACAATTGATCGATTGCATGTCCGGCGTGATGCGCCGCAAAATCCATCGCCAGCAATGCGCCAACCCGGTCACCCCACAAATGAATCTTGCCCCGATGGCGCTGCCTCAACCAGTTCAACGCCACGTGTATATCGTCCAGCCAGATTTCCCAACGCGCATCGCCAAAGTCGCCTGCGCTGTCACCACAGCCAAACAAATCCATCTGCATAACCCCGCAACCTTGTGCCGCCAGGGCACGCGCGGTTAGCGCCGCCATTCTGCGCGACCGGTTCATCTCTTCGGCAAAGGCATGGATATGCAATATGCAGTCTGATTCTATAGCACCATCTTCAGCTGGATGAGCAGGGCAGTGATACAGGCATAGCCGTCCACCATATTGTGCTGGCAGAAAAAAAGCCTGGACCGGAGCCAGGCTCATGCTTTGCTCTGCAGTAGTTGTTGATCCACGAAGTTCGTCAGACTTCCGACTGTGGCAAATACCGAGGCATTAATGTCGTTGTCGTCAAACTTGATACCGTATCGGTCCTCAATGGCGACGATAACGCTCACGACACTGATAGAATCCAGCTCAGCCAGACTGCCCAGCAAATAACTGTTTTCGGTGAATTGCGTTGCGCGCTCTCCGAGTCCCAGCACATCGGCCAATATTTTTTTTATGCCATTCAGAGCAGTCATTTTTTATCCGCGTTTGTAATCGGTACCATTAAAAAACGTATGAGAAAAATAAGTGAAAAAATTAGTAGAAACTCGGTACTGAAAAAAATATCTCTGCGAATTATGAACAAAAAATTCATATGGCGACAAATTGTTTTTCTTCTTGTAGGTTTTTCACTTGTCGGTTTTCTTTACACTATTCGAAGCAAATTCGATCGAATTGCCTTAGGTAAATTATCATTATTTGTAAGTCGTTGAAAATAGGGATAATTTAATCGGCAGCTGAAATTGGAACGTAAATTGCTTTATGTTCGTTCCGTATAGGTAAATGAACTGATGGATTATTTTCCAGAATTAGGGGAACACGATGTCGACAGAGCAACCCGAGAAGGAAAATGGGAAAGAGATGATTCCCACTGACCCCGGCCTTAAAAATATGTCGCGCCGCACGTTTACGAAGGCGGGGCTGACAGCATCCGGTGTAATGATGACCTTGACCAGCCGGTCGGTATTAGCCTGTGAACAGATATCGCCGTCCGGTTTTTGTTCTGCCAATCAAAGCAGGCACGGTAAGATTCCGCCCAGCAATTGCCGCAGGCCACCATACTGGAATAACGACGGATGCGGCTGGCCTGTTAGCAAAAATGTCTATTTCCGTGATGTATTCCATTCCTGCCCCGTCGGCTCGCCCTATTACAAGTACACCTGTGCCCAGATTCTGGCCGGTGAATGTAGTGTCGATACCCACAGCAACCAATGTGTTGGTCAGTACTTTGTTGCGGCCTACCTGAATGCCTGCTCGGGTTGGTCGAATGATTTCCTCCCTCTGGATAAATGCGTCCCCATGTGCAATGAATGGTTACAGACAGGGGTGTATCGTCCTACTGCCACAGTGACCTGGAACTGTGGCCAGATAGTGACCTATTTCCAAAATACTCAATCTTAAAGGCTGGATTGAACACTGAATTAACACCTGCAGCAGGAGCAACGAACCCGCAATGAAATGGACAACCACGGTAGTGTCAGACCAGCATCTGCGCCAACTGGATGATGACTATGTGATTTACAACGTCAATTCCGGCAGCACGCATCTGCTGGGTTTTGCTGCGGGGCAGATATTGTTGCAACTGGAAGCAGAGGCGATGGATGAAAACAGTCTGGCTGTAAAACTTGCTGCGCAATGGGACCAGGCCGTACACCCTGATATTGTCCAGGGTGTTGAGTCGGTATTGGCCGATCTACAATCGCTTGATTTGATTCAGTGTGCTTGATTGAAACTGTCTGCCTATTCTCACTCCGAATTAAATCGACAATTGAGTCGCGGCCTGTCTTTGCAAACCGGCTCGTTTGTCATCAACATCAAATCTGCTATCCCCACCATCGCCAAAGGTCTTTCGATGCTCTACGCCGACTACCCGGTGATGGGGCATGACAGCCAAGACTTCGCCGATTTTCATGTCACGCTGGAACGTCCGACTAATTGGCGCCGTTATGTCAGGCCGCAGGTGCTGTTTCATTCGGAAAGTGTTGCGCCATTTCTGCCGTTGCCCTATGACCAGGCCTTGCCGATGCTGGAATGGGGCATGAACTGGTGCATTTCCAGTTCGGCACACAGTTATTTGATTATCCATGCTGCGGTTCTGGAAAAAAATGGCCGCGCCCTCATTCTGGCCGCGCCACCCGGCTCCGGAAAAAGTACGCTGTGTGCAGCGCTGATGGTTAGCGGCTGGCGCCTGCTGTCTGATGAACTGACGCTGATCCGTCTGTCAGATGGGCTGGTTGAACCCGTGCCGCGTCCTGTCAGCCTGAAAAATGCGTCGATCGATGTTATCGCACGCTACGCACCTGACGCCACATTTAGTCCGCCCGTCAAAGATACGGTCAAAGGCATCGTGGCGCACATGAGACCGAGTACGGAAAGCGTGGAACGCGCCGACGAACCTGCGCGTGCTGCGTGGATCTGTTTTCCGACATACCAGGCCGATTCGGCTACTGTATTTGAAAAAATTCCGACCGCACAGGCCGTGATGAAAACCGCGGCCAACGCGTTTAATTACGGCTTGTTGGGACAGCAAGGATTTGACGCGATGGTCAGGCTGGTTAAAGCCTGCCATTGTTATGCGTTCAGCTATTCCGACCTCGATGAAGCAATTGAGCATGTAGAACATTTACCACGACCAGACGACGGATGAAGGATTTCGGCTTACTTGTGACTGCACTGCGCGATCCCTCCGGGTTACCGGACTGGACGTTGCGCGATTGGGATGTATTAATCCGTCAGCTGAAAATTTCAGGCCTGATGGCGAGCATGCATGCGCGTCTGTCTGCACTGAATTTATTAGAGCGCATACCCGAACAGCCCAGACGCCATTTAATCTGGTCAGGGCAACTGGGGCAAAGTCATACGCGTTCCGTGCAGCGCGAGGTCGCCCATATCAGGCAAGCACTCAAACAATGCGGTGTGCCGGTAGTACTGTTGAAGGGCGCGGCGTACGTGTTGGCCGATCTTCCCTGCGCAGCCGGCAGAATTTTTTCCGATATTGATATTCTGGTGCCAAAAGAAAAAATCAATGAAGTCGAGTCAGCGCTGATGCTGTCCGGCTGGCATACCACCCATCATGACCAGTACGATCAGCGCTATTACCGGCAATGGATGCATGAGCTTCCGCCGATGATGCATTTAGGTCGGGCGACGGTCATCGACGTGCATCACGCCATATTGCCGCTGACTGCAAGACTGCAGCCTGACTCAACCAAGCTGTTAAAGGCCAAACTGGCTGTGCCGGGCTATACCTCGCTGCTAACTCTGGCACCGGTAGACATGGTGTTACACAGTGCCGTGCATCTGTTTTATGACGGTGAGTTTGACCATGCGTTACGCGACTTGCAGGATATTCATATGCTGCTAGGTCATTTTTCCAGCAGCCCTGGCTTCTGGAATCAGTTGGCAGTTCGTGCGCAAGAACTCGATCTGGCACGCCCACTTTTTTATGCGCTGCGATATACACGGTTATTCTTTAACAGCACGGTTCCTGATCACGTCATGCTTGAATCCGATGCCTGCAAACCGAATCGATTCATGCTGACATTGATGGACAATTTATTTGAAAGGGCATTGCTGCCGAACCATGTAAGTTGTCAGGACCGGTATTCCGCAGCGGCGCGCTTTGCTCTGTACGTGCGCGGCAACTGGCTGCGTATGCCGCCCATGCTGCTGTTGCGCCACCTGATACAGAAAGCATTTATTTCACCAAAACAGCAGGTGGTCAGCGAGTAACGAGTTAGTATCAGAAATAAATATTCGTCAAAACGGTGCTGGCTGTGAAAAAGGTTTTGCTGTCATTGCGTTTTAAATTGATGGCCGGAATAACGGGGAGGCTCTCTATGCTATTACAGTCATTACTCGGCAGGCGTGACTTGCTGATTCCCTACTTTAACTTTAATAAAGTTGACATAGGCGACAACGCCTCGGCACTGCTGCCTGCCATTTATAAACTGCGCTTTGACGTCTACTGCCAGGAATGCAAATTCCTGAATTCGGGCGACTACCAGAATCAGCTGGAAGTCGATGAGTATGACGACTGCTCAACGCATATTTCAGCCTATAACCTCGAAGACACCATCATAGGTACCGTGCGTCTGGTGCAACCGAAAGAAGATCAGGCCTATCCGTTTGAATCGCACTGTCGGGTATTCGACGGTTTTGAATATCCAAACCGCGCCAACTCTGCAGAAATATCCCGTTTGGTGGTACGCAAAACCTACCGCCGTCGACGCGGAGATTCCATGGAAGGTATTTCCAGTGATTTCGTGGAGAAAGGGGATACCGCTTCCATCAAACCGATCACCGATACGCATCGGCGCACCACGAACAGTCCGTTGCTGTTGCTGGGCATGTACCGGGAACTGTATCGACACAGCAAGCAGAACAACATCCGATTTTGGTATGCGGCCATGGAAAGGTCACTGGCCAGATCGCTGGACAAGATGGGCTTCAAATTTATTCCGATTGGTCCTGAAACGGATTATTACGGCAAGGTCACGCCGTATGTTGTCGATCTTCAGGAGCTCAACGTCAGGCTGGGAAATCAAAATAAATTTCTTGCAGCCTGGTTCAACGATGAGCCGATACCAATCTGGATCATGGTCAAAACACTGGTCACCAGCCGCATGAATGCGCGTCCCCGGAATTAGGTGCTTTGCAACTCCTTCTTCTTCAGCCGCAGCTTCTACCTTGTTAGCCGCTGATATCAATTAATTTTGATGTGTGGGTTTTAAAGCTGTGTGCAACCAGCAACGGCGCTTCTGGAATTTTCCGTCCGGCAATCCAGTCATGCATCATCGCCACGGCCATTGCTGCAACAGTAAAACTGCCGACCGCGATTTGCGATGCAGGGCAGGGGCGTCCGTCTTCCATTATGGTCAATGCTTTGGCTACCTGCTCAACCACTTCCTTGTCCAGATGCGCACCGATTCTTCCCATGATTTTGGAAAAGACATTGGTGTAGCTGACGTCGCCTTCGCTTTTTGATTTCTCAATGTCGGCAGAAATGACATCAACCAGCGATGCCTTGGAGCCGGGCGGAAAAAACAATACGCCGGCGCCTGGTCCGATAGACAGCGCGGTAAAAACGGGTTTTGAGTAGGTTTTTGCTGACGTATGTAAACTTAAAATGGCATCGAGATCCAGAAAGTCGATGGTGTCAAAAATAATGTCGGCATTTTTTACAAGTGCATCGGTATTATTTTTGTCGAGATAAGCATGCACTGCGTCAACTTTTGCATCTGGGTTGATTTTAAGAATATGTTTTTTTAAAGCATCAACTTTGGGGACATTGATATCATCCACATCGAAAAATTGCCGGTTCAGATTATGCATGTCGACCACATCGCCATCGATCAGCGTGAAGTTGCAAAATCCCATACGTGCCGCGCAGATAGTGGTGGATGAGCCCAGCCCGCAACCGGCTATCAGCAATCTTAGCTCGTGCATCCTGGCCTGATTTTCCGTACTGATATAGCCAGAGTTGCGGGCAGTAAATGTTTCGTAGTTAAATTTGGAGTCCATGACTTTTCCTTCCGGTGAGCGAGCACGCTGTAACTGAGGGAGTCTGATCTACTGCCACAGAGTAGACAGAATACATTGGGGTATAGCACAAAAAAAATCACTATTCAAATCTCAATGCAAGTCGGAATCGTGTCGGAATTTCTTACATGTCATCGCAAAATCAATACGGATTTACCCGCAAATAAAATCAGAAAAAGTTTTCCTGCAGGGAGAATTGATTTGCTACGGGCAGGTGGCATAGCGTTTGCTATAGGTTCACTGTCGGAGTTTTATTTACCCGCTTCCAATTCGTGGAGATTGAAAATGAAAAAACTGTTACTCGCAACAACGCTAAGTTTAGCTGCCTTCGCCGCATCAGCAACACCTTTAAATGATCTGTCAGGTAACGTCACGATCAATATGAACGGAGTTACCTCTACAGGTGTAAACAATGCGGCTGGCTCCACTGAAGCGACCTGGGGTCTGGGAGCAATCGTATCGATTCAGGGTACCGGTGGCCAGATCTGGCAGCCAGGTGCGCCCGCCAGCGGCGGTACCTATCTGTACTACATGATCTACGGTGTGGCAGATCAGGGGCCAGCTACGCAATATGGACCTATTTACGAATTGAACAACGTGGGCGCAACCGGTGGCGCAGCGGATGGACAAATACATCTCGATGTGTATGAGTCCAATACCCCAATTACGGCACTCAATTCCAATTTCAGCGCTAGCCCTGGCACACGGACAGGTTTCTCGACAGATTCGCTGTTTACCGGTCTTGTGCCTTACCTGGAACTGGACTTTGTACCAGGCATCAATAACTCTGATCCGTCTGCGCTTATGACTCAGGTACTGGATACCGATTCGACAATTACATCAGGTAGCGGCGACTTTTTTGCCAATGTAGTCGGTGGAACCGCGGCAGCACAATGGACCACCTCGGTCGGTCCAAATGTTAGTGGACAATTTACTTTCTCACCTAACGGTGCGGCTAATGGTAACGGTACCTGTACAGCTGCTCAGGTAACTGCCAATACCTGCTTCCAGGAAGAGTTCGACGATCCAATTCATGCATCTTTGGTTCCAGAGCCTGGTTCGATCGCTTTGTTCGGCTTGGGTCTGGCAGCGTTGGCCGCTATGCGCCGTCGCAAACACTAAATCGTTCTGTTTTTGAAAAGGCCTGGGCTTCCAGGCTTTTTTGTATTTCCGGATCTGGTCTCGACCAGATTTTTTTGTCGTTATTGAGAATCAATTTTCAGAAAAATTATTTGCTTGATATTTTTATTTCGATGTTTAGGTTTTACACTGGCTGGCGACATAAATTAAGCTAAAAAGTTTCAGAATTTTTTAAAAATTTAAAAGTTTTTTTAAATGTTTTGTGAATTTTCTTCGCATTTGTGTTTTTGTTGGTGAATAACCGGGTAGTTAATAAGCTGCCCCCAAGCAATTGAAGTAAATGCAAATACCGAAATCAGACCTGGTTTGGAGTATATGTATTATGCGCATTGCCAATCACTACGTTCCCCGTATTACGGCGTTTCTGCTGGTTCTGGATTTTTTCATAGCACTGATTGCGGTGTATCTTGCCGCGATGATTCGGTTTGGCGTTGCCAGTTATCCGTATCAAACCGAGCACAATAATTTTTTGGTTACCTCGCTGTTTTTTGCATTGGCTATTACCTTTAGTCTGAGTGCCTTCGGCATTTACGGTATCAACTACCACAAAGGTTTTACCAATACCTATTTGCGGCTGATGTTTTCCATGTCGTTTGCTGCGGTATTGATGGTGTTTATATTTTATGTGTTGCCGGATCTGTTTTTGGGACGCGGCATACTGGTGTTGATCATTCTGATTACGACCGGCCTGATCTTCGCGGTACGTCTGATCGTGTTCAAGTCGATGGATTTTGAAGTGCTGAAATCGCGTATCGCTTTTTTGGGCTGCGGTGATCTGGCCAACGATTGTCGGACTCTGGCGCTGAACCAGATTCCCCATCAAAAGTACAGTCTGATCGGTTTTATTCCGGTTGATGGCGAGGAGCATAAAGTTCCACGCAATGAAATCCTGTTCAGAAAAGTTGAGTTGAGTAAATTTCTGTTGAGCAATAATGTCGCCGAACTGGTGGTGTCAGTGCTGAATAAACGTGGATGCCAGTTCCCGTTGGAAGAATTGTTGGACTGCAAATTACAGGGAATCAAAGTGACCGATGCAAATGCCTTTTTTGAGCGTGAAGCCTGCCAGATTCAACTGCGCGGCATGCATCCAGGCACCCTTATTTTTGGCGAAGGCTTTAATCAATCCTTTTTGCGCGGCTTCATCAAACGTGCTTTTGATCTGCTGGCGAGTCTGGTGATTTTTACTTTATCGTTGCCCACCATGTTGATCGCGGTGCTGGCGATTAGCCTGGAAGATCAGGGACCGATATTTTATCGGCAGGAAAGGGTGGGGTTGAACGGACAAACCTATAACGTGCTCAAGTTTCGCAGTATGCGTGTCGATGCAGAAGCGTCCGGCAATCCGCAGTGGGCCACCACGAATGATCCGCGCATTACCAAAGTCGGAAGGTTGTTGCGCAAGTTGCGTATCGATGAATTGCCGCAGCTGATTAATGTGCTGAAAGGCGAAATGAGTTTTGTCGGTCCCCGTCCGGAACGTCCTTATTTTGTTCAGCAGCTGTGTAGTGAAATCCCGTTTTATAACATTCGGCATAGTATTAAACCCGGCATTACCGGGATGGCTCAGGTACGATACGGGTATGCCGCAACCAAAGAAGACGCTGTTCAAAAACTGCAATACGATTTGTACTACGTCAAAAACAATAGCCTGTTTTTGGATATCTTGATCATGATAGAAACCGTTCAGGTGGTCCTGTTCGGCAAAGGGGCACGATAGTGGTGATAACAATGGTGGCAACAGTGATGGCATCAGTTTATCTGGGACGCAAGACATGAATAGCATCGCTCCGCTGAGTTACGGTCTGGCCTGCATCGCCTACTCTGTGCTCACAGTGGTGTTACTGATCAAACGAAAAAAACAGTGGCAATGGTCACTGTTTTTTTTATCCGCGCTCATCTCTGCAGTTTGGGCTTTTTCGCTGACAAGTACCTCAGTGATAGCCTACAGTCCGTTGCTGGAAGTGTTGCGCAGCAGTGCATGGATACTGTTCATGCTGATGCTGATGCATCCGTCTAAAAGCGCTGCGGCCAACGCTGAATTGCGGACGAAGTGGCGCAGCAGGTTGCGCATCAAACCGTACGCCTTGGGCATAGCCGGCTATCTGATGGCATTGCTGATCGCAACCTTGCTGGTTGATAGCGGCAGATTGCCGGCTCTGGCCGTGTCAGTGAATATTACCGGCAGAGTCATCCTGGCGATTATCGGCATGCTGATGGTAGAACATGTCTTTCGCAACGCCTCCAAACACGATCGCTGGAGTTTGAAATTTGCCTGTCTGGCGCTGGCCAGTATCTTCGTTTGTGATTTTTATCTGTATTCAGACGCCATGCTGTTCCATCTCGTGAATGGTCAAATTTTCGCCGGGCGCGGGTTTGTGAATGCGCTGCTGTTACCGCTGTTTATTATTTCCTTAAACCGGGACCTGAAATGGATGGCGGGTATCGGCGTGTCGCGACGCGTGCTGTTCCACTCGGCGGCGCTGATCGGCGCGTCGGCATACTTACTGATCATGGCAGCTGCCGGCTATTACCTGCGCTATGTCGGTGGACAGTGGGGTACCGTGCTGCAGATGTCTTTTCTGTTCGGCGCGGGAATTCTATTGATCGTGCTGCTGTTTTCCGGCACGGTGCGCGCTTGGTTGCGGGTATTTATCAGCAAACATTTTTATCGCTATAACTATGACTACCGGGAAGAATGGATCAGGCTCACGCGGGTGCTGTCGGCGAACGGACCTGGACCGGACCTTGGCGAGCGCATTATTGAAGCGGTGGCGGAACTGGTGGAAAGCGGTGCCGGAACGCTGTTTGTCCGACGTGAATCCGGCGGGCAGGATACGCTTGAAACATCGGCACAATGGAATACGACTGTTGAATGCCAGCCAATTCAAGGTGACAGCGCGATGTGCGAGCTGTTGCAGAACAAAAACTGGGTGATCGATCTGGAAGAATACCGGCGCTTTCCGGCCAGATATCATTACACCGCCATCGACCTGCAACTGTTGAACTATCCGCAGGCCTGGCTGCTGATTCCTCTGGTGTTTCAGGGCCGGCTGTTTGGCATTATCCTGCTGGAGCAACCCAGAAGTCGGGTTGAACTGAATTGGGAAATATTGGACGTGTTAAAAATCGCTGCCAGTCAGGCGGTGAGTTATCTGGCGCAGCAGGAAAATGCACATGCCTTGCTGATCGCGCGCCAGTTCGAGTCGTTCAATCGCATGTCCACCTTCATGGTGCATGATCTGAAAAACATGGTGACCCAGCTGTCGCTGATGCTGATTAACGCTGAAAAGCACCGGCACAATCCGGCCTTTCAAAAAGACATGCTGGAAACGGTCGATAACTCAGTACAAAAAATGAAAACCCTGCTGCAGAAACTGGATCGCGGTCACGCGCCGGAACATATGAGCGCGGTAGACATGGCGTTGCTGTTACAGCGGGTTATCGAGTCCAAGACGCCGTACGAGCCCAGACCGGTGCTGGATATTGTTGAGCAGGGCATTACGGTGTACGCCAATATGGAGCGCATCGAACGGGTGATCGGTCACATCGTGCAAAACGCCATCGACGCCACACCACGCTTAGGCGATGTCAAACTGAAATTGCGCAAACGAGGCCGGCAGGTTGAACTGGAAGTCATAGACAGCGGTCATGGCATGTCGGAAGAGTTTATACGGGACAAATTATTCGCGCCGTTTGTGTCAACCAAAGCGGCCGGGATGGGGATCGGTGTGTTTGAGACCCGCGAGTATCTGCAGCAGCTCGGCGGAAAACTGGAGGTAGTCAGCAGTCCATTGGCAGGGACCAGCTTCAAGATGATATTCCCGGCATTTAACAATCAAGAACAACCGGGCAGGCAGGTTGCCTGACGACAGAGAGGATTGCAGTGAGTGTGGATAAAAGAAAATTGCTGGTGGTGGAAGACGATCTCGGGTTGCAAAAGCAGCTCAAGTGGAGTCTGGACGATTACGATGTGGTACTGGCAACCGATGTAGACAGCGCGCTGGCGCAGATCAGACGCCATGAACCCGCCGTGGTGACCATGGACCTGGGCTTGCCGCCGAATCCCGATAATGCAACCGAAGGACTGCTGCTGTTAAAACGGATCTTGTCGATGGCACCGCATACCAAGGTCATCGTTTTGTCGGGCAATCAGGATAGACAAAATGCCGTTACGGCAATCGCCGGCGGTGCTTACGATTTTCATCAAAAACCCTGCGACCCCGAAATGTTGGGGCTGGTGATCCAGCGCGCGTTTTATCTTTTCGACCTGCAGCAGGAAAATCAGCGCATGCATCAGGCGCAGGTCAACACACCTTTATCCGGTGTGATCACACGTGACCCGGCGATGTTAAAGGTCTGCCGCAATATCGAAAAAGTCGGACAGTCTTCGGCGTCAGTGATGCTGCTGGGTGCCAGTGGCACCGGTAAAGAAGTATTGGCCAGGGCTTTGCATCAAGTCAGCTCACGCAAGGACCAACGGTTTACCGCCATCAACTGTGCGGCAATTCCGGAAAATCTGCTGGAAAGCGAATTGTTCGGCTATGAAAAAGGCGCGTTTACCGGCGCGATCAAACAGAATATCGGCAAGATTGAATTGTCCCACGAAGGTACTTTTTTTCTCGATGAGGTCGGCGATTTGCCAATGGCGCTGCAAGCCAAGTTGTTACGGTTTTTGCAGGAGCGTGTCATCGAACGGATAGGCGGACATAAAGAAATCGCAGTCGATGTGCGCATCCTGTGCGCCACGCATCAGAATCTAAAAGCATTGACCGAGAGTGGTCGGTTTCGCGAAGATCTGTTTTATCGCCTGAGCGAAATTGTGATCAATATTCCACCGCTGTCAGAACGCGTAGGCGATGCCGCATTGCTGGCCCATCACTTCAAAAATAAATTCAATGCCAGAGAAGGCAGGCCCGGGCTGCACTTCAGTCCCGAAGCCATCACGTTGATAGAAAATCATAACTGGCCCGGCAATGTGCGTGAAATCGAAAACTGCATCAAACGCGCGGTAATCATGGCAGAAGGTGCGCAGATTATGCCGGAGGATCTTGGATTGCTGGTTACCGAAACCGTTGAGCAGCCGATTAATCTGCGCCAGATACGCGAAGACGCCGAGCGCAAGGCGGTGTTAAAAGCGCTCTCGCGCGTCGACGGTAACATCGCGAAAGCGGCCGAATTGCTAGGCGTAAGCCGTCCGACTCTGTACGACGTAATGAACCGCAACGCCATTAAAACTACCTAGTCCGACTGCCTATGCCCGATCTGTTCCATCACCTCGTTACAGAAAGTGCTGCCAGAAATCCAGAGGCGCGGGCTTTACGCTATCAGGAGCAAAACCTCAGCTATGCGCAACTGAACTCACAGTTGGAAGCCGTCGCGCAGGCCTTGCTCGCGTTGGGTGCTGCAGGCGGCGACAGAGTTGCGGTATATCTTGAAAAACGGGTTGAGACAGTCGTGACCATGTTCGGTGCGTCGGCCGCCGGGCTGGTTTTTGTTCCGCTCAATCCGCTGCTTAAAGCTGCACAGGTTGCCTATCAGCTCAATGACTGCGGGGTCCGGATATTGATTACGTCGGCACAGCGCTTGGCCGCAATCCTGCCGGCGTTGCTGGAGTGTCCGAATCTGCAGGCCGTCATCATTACCGATAGCCGTGCTGAACCAGACGCACAGTTTTTGTTTCAGGTGATTTCCTGGGAACAGGCGCATCAGCTGGCTGCAAACAACTCATTTGCAAAGCAACTATCTGCGCATCGCCGCATCGATCATGACATCGCGGCGATACTGTATACCTCGGGCAGTACCGGTCATCCCAAAGGCGTGGTTGTGTCGCATCGCAATCTGGTAGCCGGTGCAGAAATTGTTGCAGGATATCTGCACAACACCGCGCACGACAACATCCTGTGCGTGCTGCCGTTCAGTTTCGATTATGGTTTGAGCCAGCTGACTACGGCGATGTACAGCGGCGCAACGGCGGTGCTGTTTAACTATTTGCTGCCGGCCGACATACCGCGAGCCGTGCGCGCTGAGGACATTAGCGGACTGGCCGGTATTCCGCCACTGTGGATACAGCTGGCGCAGCTGGACTGGTCGGGCGCGACGAGTTTGCGCTATCTGACCAATTCGGGCGGTGCCATGCCTGCACCCACCCTGGCACAGTTGCGCCGGAATCTGCCGGATGCATCGATTTATCTGATGTACGGTCTGACAGAAGCATTTCGCTCTACCTTTCTCGATCCGCAACAAATCGACGCGCGCCCCGGTTCTATCGGCAAAGCGATACCCAACAATGAAGTACTGGTATTGCGTGGCGATGGCAGCGTCTGTGCGCCGAATGAACCGGGTGAACTGGTGCATCGCGGCGTGCTGGTTACGCTCGGCTACTGGAATGCCGCCGAATTGACGGCGCAGCGCTTTAAGCCCTTACCCACCAAGGCGGTCAGCCCGGTATTGCCTGAGCTGGCAGTATGGTCTGGCGATATCGTCAGACAGGATGAAGAGGGCTATCTGTATTATCTGGGCAGAGCGGATGAACAAATCAAAGTGTCCGGCTACCGGATCAGTCCGCAAGAAGTCGAAGAAATCCTGTTTCGCTATGCAGGCATTGGAGAACTGGCAGTGATAGCAGTTCCGCATCCGGTGCTGGGGCAGGCGCTGATTGCCGTCGTTTTGCAAACCGGCAGCCTGACTGCCGAGCTGTTGAAACGGCATTGTCAGCAGTTGTTGCCATCGTATATGGTACCGTCCCATATCGAAATTTATGCGCAGCCATTGCCGCGCAACGCCAACGGCAAGATCGACCGGGCCGCATTGCGGTCCGATTTCAGCGATCAGTTTTCCAACAAAATTGAGGCCGTATAAGATGCAAGAAGAGCACCCGGCACATACGGCACAGACGCAGTTTGCGGTGATCGACAACTGCCTGCAGGTGGGCGGCATGGCGCTGACCAGACTGGCACAGCGCGCCGGCAGCACGCCGTTCTATGCGATTGAACGGGCACTGCTGACCAGACGTGTGCAAGATCTGAAAAAACTAATGCCTGAGCAGCTGGCGATTCATTATTCGATCAAGGCCAACCCCATGCCGGCGCTGGTTGCCCATATGGCTGGTCTGGTCGATGGATTTGACGTCGCATCCGCAGGAGAAATGCAGTTGGCGCTGGACGTCGGTATGACGCCGGACAATATCGTATTTTCCGGACCGGGCAAAACTGACGCAGAACTGCTGCAGGCACTGGCAGCTGGTGTGGTAGTTAATATCGAGTCGCTGTCGGAATTCCGCAGATTACGGGAAATGGCAGGGCACTGGCTGTACGTGCCAAAAATCAGTTTGCGTATCAATCCCGATTTTGCGCTCAAATCTTCTGGCGTCAGTATGAGTGGCGGGGCGAAACCGTTTGGTATCGATGCAGAACAAATACCCGAGGTAATGGCCGAACTGCACCAGGCTGCGCTGCAGTTGCACGGCCTGCATATTTTCGCCGGATCGCAAAACCTGAATGCAGCGGCGATTATTGATGCCCAGACCAGAAGTTGCGAGCTTGCGCTTAAGCTGGCCAAAGTATGGATGCGCTTGTCTGACCAGAATCTGCGCCGTATTAATTTGGGCGGAGGCTTCGGCATTCCGTATTTTCCTGGCGAACGGCCGCTCGACATGGTTGCGGTGGCAGCGCATATGCGCATCTGCGTAGAACAGCTCAGACAGACCTTACCTGAGGTCAGGGTGGAAATCGAATCAGGCCGCTATCTGGTTGGCGAAGCCGGTATCTATGTCGCGCGCGTAATCGATAAAAAAATTTCGCGCGGAAACTGCTTTCTGGTCAGCGACGGCGGCATGCATCATCACCTGGCGGTATCGGGAAATTTCGGCCAGGTGATCCGTAAAAATTATCCGGTAGTAGTCGGTAACAAAGTCGAACCTGAAGACCCAAAACTAGCCAGCGTAGTCGGGCCATTGTGCACACCGCTGGACATACTGGCTGATCAGATGCCATTAGGTCACGCCGAGGTGGGTGATCTGATTGTTGTATTTCAGTCCGGCGCGTATGGTCGCAGCGCCAGCCCGAATGGATTTCTGAGCCACGCTGCCCCGATCGAAATACTGGTTTAACCAAGGACGCGCCATGCATCGCAAAGCCCTGTCTGTGTTGTTGATACTCTGCAGTTTTTGCGCGACAAACCTGGCGTTGGCCGGCGCAATGGATTTGACCTGCGGTGAACATCCCGGTGTCATCACCGAACTGAAACTGCACGGCAATGCACAGCAAGACAAACCGACAGCATTGCAGGCGATCACCTTTGGACAGGTATTTGCCGCCGGCGATCTGCCCAACCCCGGTTGTCTGCAAGCCACTGTCGATGGCGGCGCAAGCATTCCATTGCAAATCGACAGCAAGGCCCGTCATCCCGACGGATCGGTCCGGCATGCCGTGATTACCGTGCAGATTCCTGCCATACCCGCCGGCAGCACCGTGGTCCTGGCACTGCGGCGCGCCAGCCAAAAAACCGAGCAAGGGCCGGGGCAAACGCCGGCGGCGTTGCTGCAACAGGGCTTTACTGCCGGCGTGCAAATCGTTATTGACGGCATGACCTATACCGCCTCAGCGGATCAATTGTTGCGCGACGCGAAACCGTCGGTTTGGCTGGCCGGTCCGTTAGTCAATGAATGGCATGTGGCAGCAGCACTGAAAACCGCTGACGGTAAGTCCCATCCGAATCTGTCGGCGCGATTTGCAATACGTTCCTATACCGGCATGAATCTGGCCTCGGTAGATATGGCGATAGAAAACGACTGGGCTTTTTCGGCAGCACCGCAAAACTATGACTACGATGTTCAACTGTCGGTCGGAGGCAAGCCGGTCTACAGCAAAACCGGATTAAAACATTATCACCATGCACGCTGGCGCAAGGTGCTGTGGTGGGGACAACCGCCGGAAGTGGATATCGCGCATGACACCGCCTATCTGATCGCCAGCAAAGCCGTGCCGAATTACGATCAGAGCGTGGGCATTTCAGGTGTCGCGATTCGCACCATGACGATGCGTTACAGCGGGGCGGCGACAGAACCGATGGGTAACGGTATGGCCATTCCGTATATGCCCACCACCGGCGGCAGGCCGGATATCGGCCTGTTGCCTGGCTGGGCAGTCAGTTATTTGCTGAGCATGGATGCCAGAGCCAAACTGGTCACGCTGGGTGCGGCCGACCAGGCCGGTAGCTGGTCCATGCACTACCGCGATCAGAAAACCGGGCGTCCGGTAAGCCTGCAAGATTTTCCTTATATGACGCTGCTCGGCCATCATAGCGATACCATTAATCCGAAAACCAAAAAGAGCGAAGAGTTCCCGGATTGCGGCGGCGATTGCAAAACACCTTACGTTGCCGATTCGTCGCATGAACCTGCTCTGGCGTATCTTCCGTATCTGGTAACCGGGGATTATTACTATCTGGAAGAACTGGAATTCTGGACCATGTACGATCTGTTTCAGAGCAATCCTTCCTATCGCGCCAATATCAAGGGGCTGTTTCACCCGACACAGGTTCGCGGACAAGCCTGGACCTTGCGCGATCTCGCTAACGCGGCTTACATCGTGCCGGATGCCGATCCGTTTAAAAAGCAGTTCGAGCAAGTCATGTCCGATAACCTCGACTGGTACAACGCCACCTATCAGCCCAACGGAAGTCAGGCGAACCAACTCGGCGCGCTGGTTGATGCGAATGCCCGAGAGTATCTGGATCACACCGGCATCGCGCCGTGGCAGGATGATTTTTTTACAGCTGCAGTCGGGCGCGCGGTGGAACTGGGTTTTGTCAAAGCCAAACCGCTGCTGGCGTGGAAGTCGCAGTATCCGATACTACGCATGACGGCTCCGGGTACCTGCTGGATATCGGGGTCGGTCTATGCCATGAAAGTCTCGGATAAACCGTTGGGGCCGGTGTACACGAGCATGGCGCAGGCCTATCTTGGCAGCGTGCCGAAAGCAGTCTCCGATCTGCCGTGTGCCAGCATGCAAATGGCAGTACAGCTCAAGTTGCAGACCAACGAGATGACAGGGTATTCGAGTTCGCCGGAAGGGTTCCCGTCGAATATGCAACCGGCGCTGGCGCTCAGTGTGCAGACCGGTAACCCACAGGCGCTGACAGCATGGAAGCTGTTTATGTCCAGAGCCAACAAACCGGACTACTCGACCGCCCCTCAATTTGACATCATTCCCAGACAGTGAGAGGGAACCGTGAATCCGAACATTCAGGTACCGGACAGGCTGACAGTTTATTTGCACGTCGCTATTCCGACCTGTAAAGAAAACCAGCCGCTGGCTCTCAGCTTGAAACATAAAGTCAAGCGACTGATGCGTCAGCCGCTGGACTGGCTGGCCTGGTCATGGAATCACAGTTTTATTTTCAAAGGCTATAACTACAACCGCGTCATCTATAGCAATCGCGGCGATATCGCGATCAAACTGGCGATTAAGGAGCTGCTGCTGCAGAGTCTGAATGGATACGCAGTGGAGTTTATCGAAAGCGAATGGGGCCATCTGGACGCGCCTACGCTGGAGGGCATCAATCAGCGCGCTGCGCTGTTTGTGATTGCCGGCGGCGGTTATTGGGTGTTCAGTCAGTCCAGAACGCTGAGTCCATCGTTTATGGCAGACAGTCCCTATCTGGAGCAGATGCGATGTCCCGTCGTGGTATTAGGTTCGGGCGTCAACTTCAATTTGCCTAGCGCTGATGCGGTACTCGACAGTTGTATCGGGCAAGAGCTAAAAGATGCCCTGTTGCGTTTCGATCAGCAGGTGAGCTTGTTTGCAGTACGCGGCAAGAGTTCGCTGGAATTCTTGCATGCAGTGGGCCTGCAAAAGCCGCAGCTGCTGTGCGATCCCGCCATATTTAAACAATTTGAGCGTATGCCGGCTCACACGACAAAAGACAACGCCGGCTCGCTGGCTATCGGAATCAATTTCGCGTTTCACGGTAGCTTCGTCGAACAGCTGTTCAAAAAAAATATTGCGATGTATATCGCCTTTTTAAAAGTTATTGCTGAAAAATTTTCACCCCGATTTTATTACTTCATCCATTCGGACGAAGAGTTTCTGGTCGCAAAAATACTGCAATCATCCGGCCTGAAAATAGAGGTGGTAGATGTACCGGCGAACGATCTGACCGGCGCCTATACGCAGATCGATGTACTGGTATGCCAGATGATGCATTCGAATATCCTGAGTTTCGCGGCCGGTGTGCCTGCATTGAACATTGCCTACGACTCCAAAAATTTCGGATTCAATGAACTGATCGGCATGCAGCATTATTGTGTCAGCGCCTGTACGGTGACCTTAGATCAACTGGTGGAAAAAATGACCGAACTGATCGGGCATCGCACGGAGCTGGGCAGGAATCTGGTAGTCAGAAAATCCGGATTGGAAACGCAGATGAATCTGGTGCTAAGCCAGATCAGAGCGCTTGTGCTGGACCAGCGAGTAGGGGCGTTCAACCAGGAGGAACAGGGCCGCCGTTGGAACCAGGGTTAGCAGAAACATAGGCGGGAGCAAAATCCAGAACAACCATGCACCATGGCTGGACGCAGGCATAAAAAATCTGAGCGCAAGAAATCCAGCGTTAAGCGCCAGGCCGTGCAGCAGATAGTAGGAGTAACTCATATTTCCCAGCCAACGCAACGGTGTCCAGGAAAATCTGCGTGGCAGCCACGACACAGGATTATGAAAGCAGGTCAGGCAAAGGGCGAAAAATGCGATGGAGAGTATCGCTGTCTTAAGCGCAATGCCTATGGATCCATCGATGGGAAGCAGCGTGCTCAGCAAACCGACAACCAACGCAAGAACCCCGACTGTGCCTGGCGGGGGCGACACCTGGCCGCTCCGGATAGTCTCGACCAGCACGATTCCCGACATGAACATGATCAGCCGCACATGCCCGCCATACAGAGCGCAATAGACAGTGGTGAGGATCGCCAGACTTAGGAAGAATGTAGTACGCCATATCGCGTCGCGCTCTCTCATCCTGAATAGCAGAATAAGCAGCGGAATGGCCAGGTAGTAAAACATTTCGTAGCTCAATGACCAGGCCACGGTAATCATGGGATCGATAGCAAACATTCCGGGTAACAGGAAAAAATTCTGCAGCAGATAAATTGCTGCGCTGAATGCCGGTGTTGGAATCTTGTTTTCGGCAGGAAGCGCAAATGACAGCGCAACGTAAGTCAGGAACACCACCGCGAAGGCGGGATAAATTCGTTGCACGCGCCTGGCCATGAAACGCAGAAACTGCTGAGGGCGAGTGAGCAATGAGCCATAAATCAAATAGCCGCTAAGGACAAAAAACAAATCTACTCCGGTGTTGCCAACAGTGTGGAGCGACCGGGTCAACACAAGAAAATTCGAGTTGTCCGAAATCCACGGATTCATCAGGGTCACGAAATGAACCAGAAAAACCAGAAAGACTGCAAAGCCGCGCAGTCCCTCCATCGCGCGCTCATTGTGTCCGTCGCCGCGCGATAACTCAAATTGTTTTGTCAGCCAATCCACTGTGGTTCCTAATTATCTGCGTGATCGGTCGGGTTAGCCATTGTTACACCCTGAAAGCTCAGTGGGCTCCGGGTGTGAACCGCGAGACAACCGCCATCATCAAGGCTCTGGGTATGTAAGTCAGGCTTTTAATTGGGCGGGTGCCTTTGAAAACGGCATGCATAAATACTGGAATGCAGGCCAAAAAATCGCCGGCGAAAAACAGATTGCAGCCGGACTGGAATGAATGCTGCCCGCGTATTTTCCTGATTTCAGCGGCCGACAGTTTATCTTTCTGCTCCAGAATATGTTTTTCCAGCATCGGTAATACGATCATCGGCGACTGCGCGTGATAGCGCTTCATCAGACTGCCGTTACTGTCGAAGTACTTGATTAATATCTCCTTGAGTACCGCAACCTTGCCCAGCATTGCCAGCCTGATCCACAAATCCAGATCTTCGCCTACCGGCAGTCGCTCATCGAAGCCGCCTAGTTGCAGCACCAGATGACGATAGGTCAACACGGTAGGGGTAGGTAAAAAATTGTAAATCAGCAGCGTCTTCCAGCTCTGGTCGCCTTCCACCGGCGGGCGATTGACATGGCCTTCTTTGAGAAACTCGCCGGATTCCGACACAAATATGCTGTTGCACGACACCAGCGTAATCGCCGGGTCGCGCCGGATTTCGGCCAGCTGCTTTTGCAGCTTGCCTTCCAGCCAGACATCATCGGCGTCCAGAAACGCCAGAAATTGCCCGCGCGCTGCGCGTATGCCGGCATTGCGCGCAGCCGAAACACCGCCGTTGCAAATCAGCCTGATTACACGTATCTGCAGGTTGGCTTCAGCCATCTCGGAAGCCAGACTGAAGGTGGTGTCGGTACTGCCGTCATCAATGATGATGATCTCGACAGATTCAACCAGTTGCACCAGTACCGAGTCGACTGCGCGTGCCAGCGTGTCGACCGCATTGTAGGCCGGAATAATGACACTGACGCTGACAGCATGGTCGGAAGAATGGCGCAGCACAGTATTGCTGGAGCCACTGTTCATGACAGGTGCCTGGGGCGGTTGGGCAGGAGACACCGCCTGCATCGGTCGGGCGCGGCGGTTGCGCCAGCGTTGCAGCAAGTCCGAGCCGCCGGTTTGATCCAGCAGATTGCTGCAGATATTTTTCAGGGTGTTGGGCAGCGCCTCCTGCAACTGTGCCCAGGCCGGATGCCTGGTCAGCATCACCCCGATCAGCCATCCCGCCAGCGCAGCGACAGCGCCGACGCACAGCGCCTGCCACGACGCATCGCTTGCCACCGGCCAGAACAGCAGCACAATGGCCGGACCAACCATGCTGGCAGCCGTAACCAGTGCGCTTTGGCGGCAGGCGGTCGCCAGATCGGTGATGCGCACACCGATGGTGTGATACAGGTAGTGATTGGTGATAAATATTCCTGCCATCTCAGCTACTATCATCGCTATCGCCACGGCCCGCAAGCCTTCCGCTGCCGCCAGCAACACCGCAATGACTTTGATGGGCTGGGCCAGCATCTGCTCTATCGTAGCCTGTTTGACCTGACCATTGGCAATCATGACGTGCGTGGCGAAAATCGACATGGAGGCGATGGCGCCGGCCAGACACAGCAGTTCAACCACCGGCACTGAGGCATCCCATTGCGGTCCATACAGCACGCGCACTATCGGATGCGCCAGTAAAGCCATGACGGCGAAGAAGGGCCACGACAGCACGGTCAGATAATTGATGGCCAGCAGATAAGACTGTTTCAGATCGCCGCCGCTGCGTTTGATTTTAGAAAAATAGGGCAGCGTAAACGTCGTCAGCGCCGTTGCGATCAGTTTGGCGAACAGTTGCACCAAGCCGTTACCGCGGCTGAAATAACCGACGGACGTCATGTCTATCATCTTGGCGATGATCAGATCCGGGCTGTTGGTGCCGATGGCATTGGCCGCATTGCCCAGACTGGACATGCCGCCAAACGACAGGATTCTGCCGATATTGGTAAAGCGCGGCAGCCAGGGCAGGCCGGGCGGACGGTACAGATTGGCCACCAGTCCGAATGACAGTATGCCGGCGAAATTCGCCCATGCCAGACTGATGGCACCATAACCGCGATACGCCAGGGTGGTCGCTACGGCAACGTGGCACAGCGCGCTGGCGGTTTTGATGAAGAATAAGGACTTGAACATCATTTCTCTGCGATACAAGCCGAACAGCAGCGAACCGAAAGGGGACACCGCAAAGCTCAGTGCCATCACCTGCAAGATGGGTATCAGTTCCTGACGCGCATAGAACCTGGCGACCAGCGGGGCGGTCACCAGCATGACGGCCGCCACCGCCAATGCCAGCAAGATAGCCACGCCAAATGCAGACTGGATTTTTTCTTTGGTCAGGTCGCGCTCCTGAATGACGTAATTCACCACGCCGAAATCGCGGAACATGTGCAACAGCACCATAAAAAAAGCAGCGACTGAAAAAATCCCCGTATCGGCCGGCGTCAGCAGGCGCGACAGGATCAGCACTGCCACGAACTGTATCGACAGTTCCAGATATTGGGTGGCAAACGTAATGCCGATTGATCTCTTGGTACTTTCCATGACCCTGAATACTTTCCTGCTAGGGTGACTGCGCCAGCCAGCGCAACAGTCTGAGTTGAAACATCAAGGGAGATTTATCCCAGGGGCGGCCACGCGGAATCTGGAATAAATCGGTGTCGTTGGATACCGCTCCGATGGTGGTGATAAACGCAGCATCGTAGCCTGCCTGTTTTGCCATCTGCACGTGACGTTCATCGTAATCCATCCCGGCCTTGCCGTTCGGATAGGCGAACAGCCGCACAGGATGGCCGGTGATGGATTCCAGTTCTTCTTTGCACTGGGCAATTTCCCACAGCGCTTCGCGGTCATCGAGTTTGGTCAGTATCGGATGCGTTACGGTATGGCCGCCTACCTCGAAGCCATTGCTCACCAGCGTCCTGACCATCTCGGCGTTCAGCATCAGCGACTGATCGTTCTGATGATGCGTCTGCCCGGCCAACAGTTCCAGTCTGTCGGTTAATGTCTGGCGCTGACCGGTAGGCATGTACTTGGCGGCCTGTATCAATTTGTCGGCGATCAGGTCGCGGCTGGCCGGGTCGCTGACCAGATGCAGGCCGAGCTGCATGTCGTTCAGGTCGAACAGACCTTGTGGCATCTTGCGTACCGCATTCATGATCCGGTCGTTCCACATATTGCTGCCGTCCATATAACGGGTGGCGATAAATACCGTGGCCGGCAAACCGAGTTCTTTGAGGACCGGCAGCGCCAGATCATGGGTGGAACGATAACCGTCGTCGAAAGTAATGCACACTGTCCTGGCCGGCAGACACCGGTCGCGCAATTTGTCCAGCGCGTCATGCAGCGCCATGACATTGAAGTTGCTCGCCAGCGCCTCCATTTGCCAGCGAAAACTCGCCACGTCCGGTTCCGACTCCAGCAACGGATCGCTAGTCGCGAGTATCCGGTGGTAGATAAGAATAATGAACCGGCTGTTGTCGGCTGAACCCCAGACATAACGGTGGCTGAGCAAACGCACCAGTTTGCCGCGGATCCAGTTTGTGAAAGTGGCGTTCATGCGCGTCTAGGTTTCCTGTGCCGGGTTAGCCAATGTGACCGGAGGTGAGTCGGTCACGTTCTGTTCTGCATGCTGCAGATATTTTTCCAGCACGACCAGCACGGCAACGATATCGTAAAAAAGATCGTAATACGCCAGCGTCAAAAATGCGCCGCCCGCCAAAAAGCCCACCATGCTGACCTGGCACATGGCCGCCAGATTGGAGGCCCAGTCCAGCTCGGGGCGGTTGTTACAGGTTTTGAGTATTCGGGTGCCGGTGCGCCACGCCAGAAAAATAAACAGCAAAAACAGCGCAATGCCGATATAGCCATGCTCGCCGAGCACCTGAAAATAAATGCTGTGCGCCGCGTGGAAGTTGTACGGGTCCGGGGCATATACCACAAACTGACGGGGAGTAAAGCATTCGTAGCCGCCGCCCATAATTTTGGAGCCGGCGACTTTGAGGGCAAATCCCCAGGCGTTCAGCCTTCCCAGTGCAGACTGGTCGGTGCTGTACTGGTCGATGCTGTGCATGCGATCAAACCACTGTTCCGGCATCACCACCAGCGCAATCGGAATAATCAGGGCCAGCGACACGATCGTCGCCATTTTATTTTTACTCTTAAATAGCAGAAACAGTACCATCACCGCCCCGCCCAGAATGGCCCCGCGTGAGTAGGAGCCGACCACAGCCAGGGTAGTCAGGATCAGCAGTCCCAGCATGGCGTAGCGCAGCGATCCGCGTTTACAGGTCATCCATAAATACCAGATGATGGGCAATGCGGTAATCATGGCCAGCGCCAGTGCGTTGTTGTCGCTGATATAGCTGCCTTCGGGGCCGTACACATGACTGCTTCCGCCGGTCAGCACGGTAAATACGCCACCCTTGAAGCCGAAGAAGCCGATAGACAAGCCAATAATCCAGGCAAACAGCTGAATTTCTTTTTTGGTATTCACCGTGAGCAGAACCACGGCGAATAACATCATGGTTTTGGAGACCCGGTCCCATTCACCTGCCGCGCGCTCCGGTTCCAGCGCAAACAGGGTGGTGACCGACATCCAGACCATAAACAGCAGCAGCGTGACGGTAAGGGCATTGACTGGAAAGCGCTTTTTCTGATTCGATATCACCAGACCGGCCAGCGTAAATACCACGATCACGGCAGCAAACGGAAAGTTGTAGGCTGCTCCATAAGTCAGGCGATGCGGATTCATCAGGCTGACCCAGGTGAACAGCATTACCCCCGCAAAAGGATTTTTGAGGACAAACGGCAGCAAGCCGAAAATGATACAGAACAGGGCGATATCACGCATGCTGAATCAACCTTTCAAACAGACCGACCACCTGTTCCGCGTTTGCATTCCAGGTCAGATTTTTGGCGATGATGGTATTGCGTGCATTCTTGCTGATCGTTTCCAGCAGCTGGTTGTTGTGGCACAGGCGGTCGATGGCCTGCAGCATACCGTCGGTCTGGTTCGGGTCGAACAACAGTGCGTTGTACTGGTCGGTGAGCAGTTCGCAAATATTGGGTTGCGCCGGTGCGACTATCGCTTTGCCGAGCGCGAGATATTCGATCAGTTTCAACGGCGAGGCATAGGCGACCACCGCCGGTTGCAGGGCGATATCGAAAGTGGAGACATATTCCGGTATTTTTTCGCGCGCTATCATGCCGGTGAACATGACCCTGTCCTGTACATTCAACGACACTGCCAGCTGTTCGAGGTTGGGGCGTTCCGGTCCATCCCCCACTATCAGCAAATGACGACGTGAACCGGAGTGATCTTTGGCGATCATCTCGATCACCTGATGCAGCCCATGCCATTGCCGCACGAAGCCGGTAAAACCCAGGACCAGTTTATGCTCCAGTCCCAATCTGGTGCGATTTGCTGCCGACGACTCGGCATTGCCGGCAGCATGACTGAACTCCTGCAGGTTGATGCCGTTATGAATTACGGTAATTTTCTCCGGCAGTACACCGTAGCTCTGGATGATTTCCGCCATCACTTTGGTCACCGGCAGCAGCCGGTCGGCAGCCTGCCAGACCGTGGTCTGCGACCATCTGGCCAGACGCTGCAGCGCAAGTCCGTCGTAGCGGGCGCGTTCTTCAAAAATCGGCGAGTTGACTTCCAGCAGCAGTGGCAAACCGTAGCGTCGTTTAATCCAGATCCCGGCCATCAAAAACAGGTTGTAGCGTTCATAGATGCAGTCGGGACGATGTCGCCTGACTGCCGCAGCGAGATGTACATAAGCAATCAGGTTATACGCCAGCTCCATCCACTCATAAAAGAATTGCGGCAAGTATCGTTTTAAAAACAGCAGCGACTGGTCGTCTGAACCAAATCGCTGTCGCTCATCACCGACCGGTGCCACCACGATCACTTCATGTCCCAACTGGCGCAGCGCCGCGATCATTTCTTCGATATGGACAGACTGGCCATCCTTGGAGCGGGTGCGGTGATGGTAGAGGATTTTCATCGCGTTTCCCTGCTTCCTTCTTTGCGCCCGGCGCTACGCTCAGCTCTGCGTACCAGCACGTTGGCAAACAGCTGCAACTGCCCGGCAGTGGTGTCATCCCAGCTATAGCGCTCGGCGTAGCTGCGCGTCATAGCCCGGTCGGGATACCGATCGAACAGCAGTTTGACCGCTCCTGCCAGGACCTGCGGTGTGCGCAGCTCAATCAGGCAACCTGCTTCGGGCGCGGTGATGACTTCAGCCGAACCGCCGACGTCGCTGGCAATAACGGGCGTGCCGCAGGCCATCGCTTCCAGCAATACGTTTGCCCAACCTTCGCGCGCCGACATCAGCACCATGATGTCGGCGGCGTTGTAATAGCGGATCAATCCGGTCTGCGGCACGGAACCGATAAACCATACCCGGTTTGCCACGCCAGTCTGCTGTGCCAACGCTTTTAATTTCTGTTCATCGGGTCCGCTGCCGACTATCATTAATTCGACCTCCGGCAACAGCGGCAAGGCCTGTATCACCAGATGGTGCCCCTTGTGTTCGGTCAGCGAACCGACTGTCAGCAATGTCTTGCGCGACAGGCCCAGTTCCTGCCTGATCGCCTCTCTGTCCTGTGGATGAAAGCGTTGCAGATCCACGCCGTTGCGCAATGGTGTGATGTGATGCTCGGCAACCCCCAGCCGGATCATTTCGTTTTTCAGCGCCTGACAGACGGTGATCACGCCATCGGCGTTGTTGGCCGCCCACAGCACCATTTTTTTGCACAGATTGTTCTGCGCGATCAGGTTGATATCGGACCCTCTGGCGGTAATCACCAGCGGTTTATCAAAATGTTTGGCCAGCAGCATGGCAGCGACGCCATCGGGATAAAAATAATGCGCATCGATCAGATCGAAGTCGTAGCCGCTGTCTATCATTTTTGCCACGACAGGTTTTAATGAATTGGCCATCAGCAGCGGTGTCAGGTGCATGCCGATTTTCGGGATCACGGCGTAGCGCGGATGCTGGACGGCGATGCCGGCACGGGTGTCGGAGTGCGGCACGCGCGCAAAACCGGCATAGCGGCCGAAGCGCGGATGCTGCGACGGGAACCAGGGGACCGGTGCAATCACCCGCGATTCGATCTGACCGCTGGCCAGCAAATGGCGCAACCGGGTCTCAACAAAGATCCCGTGGTTGATCTGTTCGGCGTTCGGATACAGCGTCGTCAACGTCAGCAATTTCATAGTGGTCGTATCGATTTGGCGTTTCAGTTAAGTTGATTCAGTTAAGTTGAGTCAAATTCGTTGATTCAGATTCGTTGCGTCATGTCAGTGGGCCGGCCTGCTCAGGCTGTGTTTTAAGAACAGGGAGAACATCAGCAGCGACCACAGTGCTGCGCTGTAGTCCTTGCGCTGGTTGTCATGCATATCGAGCAGGTGATGCAGATAGCCGCTATTAAACAGACCGCTGTCCAGCATGACCGGGGCCAGCACGGATTCGCGCAGCAGCGGTCGCAGCGGACCTCTGAGCCATGCGGCCAGCGGTACCGAAAATCCCTTTTTTTTGCGGTACAGAATTTCGTTGGACAAATGCGGGCGCAGTGATTTTTTGAAGATGTGCTTGCCTACACCGCGTTGCAGCTTCAGTCCGGACGGTAACCCGGATATCCATTCGACCAGTTTGTGATCCAGCAGCGGCACCCGCACTTCCAGCGAGTGCGCCATGCTGGCACGGTCCACCTTGGTCAGAATATCGCCGGGTAAATAAGTCTTGAAATCCAGATACTGCAGCAACGATAGCGGATCATCGGTAGGGGAGTTGGCCGCATGGGCGCGCATTACGTCGATGGCGCGATAACCCTGCAGTTCGCTTTGAAAGCGCGGACTGAACAGGGCGGCACGTTGCCGGTCCGGCATGATGGCAACGCCATGAAAATAGCCGGCCACCAGGTCGCGGGACAGCGCTTCGAAGGTGGTTTTGGCACGCAAAAACTGCGGGGGCCCAGTCAGCCTTGGGGTAGATTTTTCCAAGTGTGCCGAATAGCGGCCGGCGGATTGCAGACGGCATCAGGGAACGCAGTCGCTGTTCGGCCATGGCATAGCGGTAGCGCCGGTAGCCGGCAAAATTTTCATCGCCACCATCGCCGGACAAGGCGACCGTCACCTTTTCGCGCGCCAGTTGGCACAGCAGGTAAGTCGGAATCGCAGAACTGTCGGAAAACGGTTCATCGTATAACTGCGCGAGCAGCCCGATTAAGTCCGGGCTGTCGGTATTGACAATGCGGCTGCGGTGTCGGGTCTGATAGCGTTCGGCAACCTGGCTGGCGTAGGCGGATTCGTCGTAATCGGGATCGTCAAACGCGATCGAGCAGGTATTGACGCGCAGCGGATTAGTCTGCGCCATCATCGCTACCACGGCGCTGGAATCGACCCCGCCGGACAGGAATGCGCCCAGTGGCACGTCGGCGCTCATCTGGCTTTGTACTGCCTCATTCAGTCTGTGTATCAGTTCTTCAGCGATTTCGTCTTCTATTGGTCTGGTGTGCGGCACAAATGGCAAGTCCCAGTAAGGCTGCTGACTGACTCCGGCTGAACCTGGAGTCAGGCAAATGTAGTGACCCGGCGCGAGTTTATGCGCCTGCTCGAAGATGGTTTTTGGCTCAGGGATATAACCGAAAGCAAAATAATCTTCCACCGCTTTGGGATTCAGCTGTCTGGACAGCAGGCGGCAGCACATTAACGATTTCAGTTCCGAACCAAACACCAGATGACCGTCTGACAGAACTGCATAGTGCAGCGGTTTGACACCCAGATGGTCGCGGGCCAAAAACAAGGTCTGCCGGTTGCGATCCCAGAGCCCGAATGCGAACATGCCGCGCAACCGCTGCAGGCAGTCGATTCCCCATTCTTCCCAGGCATGGACGATGACTTCGGTATCGGAGCGCGAACTAAACCGATGACCGACCAGTTTGAGTTCTGCCGTTAATTCCAGATAGTTATAGATTTCACCGTTGAACACGATCACCACGCTGCGGTCTTCGTTAAACACCGGCTGACTGCCGGTATCGAGGTCGATCACCGACAGTCTGCGATGACCCAGCCCTATACCGGCTTCGATGTAGAGTTCGCCTTCGTCAGGTCCACGATGCGACTGACTTTGATTCATCTGCGTGAGAAGCCCGCGGTCTATCGTGCGACCTCCCTGGCCGCGAATGTCTACCATGC
>Ga0207007_1024_pt1 | contig 36701 bp, 11 predicted proteins | sample Alteio_BWMinCont_85_FD_153487 | JGI IMG/M metagenome (GOLD analysis project Ga0207007, IMG submission 153487) | Enriched cells from forest soil in Barre Woods Harvard Forest LTER site, Petersham, Massachusetts, United States -... | ecosystem: Environmental > Terrestrial > Soil > Temperate forest >...
ATGAGATACCTGAAACCCGATTCCAGTGCAACCATAGCCGCCACAGGGGGCACCAACTGGGAAAAAATACCTTCCACCTCATCTGCAGTTCAGGATCTTTTTCCCTGAACTCTGGAGTAAAGAGGAGCTGGAAAACTGGGGAGGGAACAGTCATCAGTCATCAGTTAGCAGTCAACGGTAAAAAGAGCGGAGAGTGAAGTGCGGCGAGCGGAGAGCGAAGTGTTGAAGAGCGTAACAATGAGAGTGGAGCGAGAGCCCTGCAAGGGCGCATATGTCAGCGAGGGTGCAGCGCCTCGGACGAAGCAAGAGCGGAGAGCGAATTCCTGACGCCTTATTCAAACATCGTAATCGTCCCCTTAAAATAGCTCTGTTTGCCGTTGTAATCTGTGACAGTGATAAGATAGATATAAACCCCTTGTTGAACATAATCGCCTTTATACGTCCCGTCCCAACCACGAGGAATAGAAGCAATTAGCCCCTTCCCATTAGAGTCTCCCGCAGTGGACTCTGATGTCTTATACACCAACTCTCCCCACCTGTTATATATTCTCATGTCGTAGCTTTTGATATAAACCCCTTGTGGTGCGAAATAATCATTTTCACCATCCTGATCATAAGGCGTAAATGTATTCGGGATAAATACTGTTGCATCCTGGTGAACACATTCTACCGTAGATCGTGAAAGCTGGTTGTATTGGCCGGGGTTTTCAATGGCCTGTACCTGGTAGCAAAAATCAATCGTGCTGTCACCCAATTTGCTGTCTTTAAATTCATTGACCTGTACACTTGAAGTTGTCCCGATCAATTGCCATCCGGTACTGTCTTCGTTTTTATAGACATTATAGCTTTGCACGCCGTCATACCAGTCCCTATAACTGTTCCATGAGAGATCGTTATAACCAGGTTGGTTTTTCGCATTGAGAATAATGATACAACCCTGGTTGCTGGCATCGCTCGAGTTGCCGCAATGATCGCGGGCGAAAACATAATAGCAGTCTGAATCACGGATTTGACGGATAGATGCAGGGATATCACGGAAGGAATCAATATAGCCTAAGTCAGTGGTGCTATCAACAAATTTCAAATTTCCTGCCGGACTTGATCCGGCATCTTCCGATTTCCGATAAACAAAATAATTTTTGACATCATAAGATTTGGATGCTGTCCACGAAATGGAAGCGGCCTTGTTTGGTTTAGATACCGTAACCGTTTTGATATAAACCTTTTGGGGAGGATAATGATTGATTGCCTTAGCGCTATCGGTATTAGATGCAGAAATGATCGTATCGTTGACTGAATCAATACCTTTGATGAGGTATTGATAAACAGTATTGCATATCACGGCAGTATCTTTAAAAGCAAACACATTATTTGCCAAAGTATCGATTAAGACCCCGTTTTTATACACCAGGTATTTGCGCACGGTCCAACCAACATAGCCATTCCACGATAGCTGATTGAACCCATTGTTTGTCGATGCTGTAAGCTGAAGACTTTCATGGTAAATGGTAGATGTTCCTGTGTTCCCGCAACTGTCAACTGGTTGGATCTTATAATAATAAGCTTGTCTGTACGTGTTCAATCCTGTGTCAATCAATGAAGTGCCAGGCCAATGATCAATGATCAATGACCAATAAAGCCGATCAATACTTCTGTAAACATTATACCCCGCCAGATTCTTATCTGTTGCCGCACTCCAATCAATTTTAATCTTTCCATCCGTGACATCCGTCCTTATTACCGTTACATCCGTGATCGGCTTCGTCCTCGGCGTTATCGTATCAAAACTTTTTACCGTAATCGAATCTGAAAATGATATTTCACCATTGGCCAAAACAGCCTGTATCTGGTAGGTATAGTTGTGGTTACAGGTAATGTTTGAGTCTGCAAAAACAGAATCAAGTCCGGCATTATTCACAAGGTTTTGTGGGCCGCCATCCTCTGATTTATAAACCGAATAAGTCTTGACAGGGATACCCAGGTAATTAATCCAATTCAGTTTCTCATCCAGGTTATTGTTCTGCACTTTAAGCAAAACTGTTCTATGAATATTAGAGTTGATCCCCACATCACAAACATTATAAGTGACGATATAATATTTATAGACATTCTGCAACGTGTTGATATTGTCCTGGATATAACTGGTATCACTCAAGTCGGTTACGTCCTTTAGCAAAGCATATTTCCCATTGGCCGGATTTAGAGAATACACATAATAACCCCTTGCATTGCTATCATTTCTAAGGGCCCGTTTCCATTGAATAAAAATAGCGCCATTGGTTTCGTCTGATTTTAACACAGTTGCATATACAAGCTGTGCAGAATCAGCAAACGGAATAGTCTGTGGAATTATACTGATTGTGTCAGAATAGCTTGTCATGCCAGCATTATGGTAAATAGTTGCCAGTTTATAGTAGTACTTATTCCCGACGGTGACATCCGTGTCCACATCCGTGTTATACGTGATCGGTAATTGGCTGATTTTATTATAATTGATATTGTCGGTTGAGCGATAAACCGCGAAGGAATCGGGTTTTGTGGGCGGTGCGGTTATTCGCGGCAAATACAATGTTACTTCAGACCGACAGTTGAGCCCAATACCCGTCAATGCAACAGAACATACTGTATCGCTTAAGGCCACATTCAGGCATGAGTCTAAGGCAATTACCGCATAGCAAATTTTATTCGATGTTGTACTGATTGTATCAATATAAGAGCTTGCAGCGCCATGCAGATGGGTAATAAAATCTGAGGCCGTACCCCATACGCCGTTCACGGCCCTTTCTACCACATATTTGTAAACATCAGGAGAATCGGAACTGATGAAATTGAGTTGGGTTGTATTCGGATTCAAAACCGACAGGCTGATGATTTTTGCAGCATTTGGCGGGATGGTATCAATAGCCTTTCGGCCCATCGTATCTGAAAAAGAAATTTCACCAGGGTTGTATCCCACCGCCTCTATTCTATACCGTTCCACGTGGTTGCATGGGGCCGGGAAATATTTTGTAGAAGTATCCGCTCCTGATACTGAATCTATTGCAAAGAAACTGGTGCCAACCAATCTTTCAATCTTATATCTTTTAATCTTAAATCCTGAATAGGGTGTCCAGTTTAATATATGTATCAGCTCACCGACGCTCACTTTCAGGGTAATGGTCTTGTGGATCAAAGCACTGTCTGATTGGGTGCCGCAGGAATCGACGGCGACAAGGTAATAGAACTGGCTTTCACTTTGGGTATTGATGCCGCTATGGACAATACTATCAGAAGTGAGCGGAATATTGCTTTGGACTACATGATAGTTTTTTCCGTCAGCCGAATAATACAACTTATAAGACGCTAAATAAGGTCCGCTAATACCTTTCCATTTCACTACCACAGAGCCGTTTGTAGCAGAGGTCACTGTTTTGGTCACCGCGATAATTTGAGGGGTATCTATGAAAGAAGTCTGGTTGCATGACCGGTTGCTCCAGGATGTTTCAGAACTGTTATTGTCATAAGCCAGGATACGATAGCAATAACGATCATGGAAGTCAACCTGCGAATCATTGTAGATAGTGGCAGTACCGATTACCGTTTTAAACAGGCTTTCTGCACCGCCGTTTACAGAGCGGAATATCGCGTATTTTTCCACGGGACTGCCGCCCAGGTAAGCGCTCCATGACAGATAAATGACTTTTTCGCATCCTTTAATGTTTGCCACCAGTTGCATGGCCCTGTGTTCCTGCGAAAGCTTTGAAGTATTGCCGCATGAGTCAAAGGCATAGACCTTATAGCTGAAAGTATCGGTAATGGTACTCCCTACGCTGTCCCTGAAAACAACGGGCGAAGAAACAGGCCGTTTTATCGTATCAATATCTGTAAAAGCGCCATTGTTTTGGCTCCTATATATCACGTAGCCAATCGCATCAGCATCCGGTACTTTATTAAATGTCAATATGATATGGTTATTATCAGCTACGGAGTCATTTAAAACAGATACCACGGCCGGTGCCACCGTATCAAACGGCATGGTCTGGATACTGTCTGAATAAACGACCGTATCTACGTTGCCGCTTTCTTCTGCCTTGATCCTGAAATTCTGCACAACATTACAATGTTCCAGTTCGCTGAAAACGCTGTCGGTACCCGGCAGGGTTTTGTAGTCTGTCCAGCCGGTGCCCGACCATTTCTGAATGATATAGTTTGATACGGAGAATCCTTTGTATTTGCTCCAGCTTAGTGAGGATGAATCCTCCAATGCTTTGCCGTTGAGATGTATAGCCCTATGGATATCAGCGGTTTTTGATAAATTTCCGCAGGAATCCAGCGCCAATACTTCAAAACTAAAAGTATCTGTAAGGGTATTTATTTTGTAGTTATAAATATAGGAATCTGCAGGCATATTTTTAGCCAATACCGAGTCGGTCAAAACAAATACCCCGTGGTTTTTCTTTACATAAATAAGATATTTCCTGGTGGTTTTCTTCAATACTTTGGTGAACTCCAATGCAATATTACCCTCGCTGGTTACGGAGGCAGACACTATCCCCACCCTGGCCGGAGGAACAGTGTCAAAAGACGTGAGCGTAATGGTATCCGAGAGGCTCACCTGCTTGTTGCCATAAGTGATGATCCGGTAAGACGATGCAATGCCACACTTAGAACTGTCAATAAAGGATATAGCATTAGTATTTGGGCGCGCGATGACAACCCAGGCGCTGCTATCATTTGCAAGCCTTTGCAAAACAATAGAGTCAACTTTGTAGCCAATATAGTTTTTCCACCTAAGTATATTTTCCAGGTTTCCGGGTGTTCCCTGGAGCAATACGGGACTATGTTTTACAGAACTGTCGCTGGTTTTGCCACAGGAATCTACAGCAACCACCACATAAGTATATGAATGCGTTGTAGTTAAAAGAGAATCATTTACTAAATGTATGGTTGTTAAAGGTTTTGTTTGGGCTATTTTAGCATACGGGCCTCCATCCACCGATACCAGGGTGGTGAGATATGCTACTTTAACCAGGTTGCTCATGGCAATATTCAACAGGATATCTGCATTGTCTGCCACCGTACTATTAATGATCACAGGGGTCACAGGTTTGGGAGGCGCTACGATTATTTTTACCGAATCAACAACGGTGCAGCCCGAATTGGTTACTACCGTCAGTTTATAGGTGGTTGTGACCGTTGGAAAAGCGATGGTATTTGCTAAGGTTGGATTTTTTATGGTAGCTGCGGGTGACCATGACAATGATTTGATCCTGTAAACGAATGCTGTCAGTTTCACAGAATCCCCATAGCATATAGACTGGTTTTTGGTGGTAATGTTTACATAAGGTCTCGCGAATGAAACCGTATTTTGGTTTACCGAAGCGCCGGTAACAACCCCGCCACTTGTTCCGCTGTCGGCACCGTAGGAGGCCTTATAACAAGGGGCTACACTATTGAGTTGTATCCCTGGCTGGCCCGGACTTGCTGACCAGGATAGGTTTTTAGGGATTGAAGATTCAGGCAATAGAAGGGTGCCGCCACCCCCGCCGCCGCCCGGGCCTGCACAATCTGCCGTATTAAATTCAGTCGGAGGATTCACAGACAGACCATTGCCACCTTTTATTTGTACCTGGGCTTTTACCGGAAAGTTGTTGATATCAAGTAGTATAGTGCCACCTGCACCACCTCCGTCACCAGCTACCCGGGCGGTGCTATTGAATGTCTGGTTCTTTCCATTTGATATGATTTTGTTCCCGTTTGCAAACAGGTTATTTGCTTTGATCAAAATGATCCCTCCGCCGTTGGCAGGTGTATATCCGCTGAAATTTGCGTCTGATCCTATTCCGCCCCCCCCGCCCGGGAATATCCTGTTTTGCTTTATAAATGATACTAAACCAGTGCCTCCAATGCCGCCGTTTGCAGAAGGATGGCCACCACAGAAAGTCTCCCTTTCAAGCCCCCCAATACCCCCGCCGCCATAATTGCCTCCTCCACCGCCGCCAGAACCATTGCTGTTGCCGCCGCCGCCGCCATTGGCATTGGCACCCCGCCCTGAATAATAGACATCATTAAATGCTGCAACCCCTTCTCCTTTCGGGCCAAAAAAAGTGAATCCGTTCGGATAGAAATAACCGGTATTATGACAATTTTCAGGGCCGTTCAGCAGCAAATTTCCCAATAAATAAACCCCGCCCATGAATCCCTCATTGGTCACGTCAATATTGGAAGACATATAAATATTGCCTGTTGCCTCAAAAGTCAAAACGCCCCCCTTGGTACCGTTCCATGGCTGGGCAGTAAGGCCCGGGGCGGAAACAATAACACTGGTATATTGGGGCACTGTTACCAATTGCACCATGCCTTTCACATCATAAGAATTTAAAAGAGGGTTATGTAGATAAACTTTCTGCCCACTCACAGAATCAATGGTTACATATTCATAATTGCCCGCATTGCCAATATCGGTCACCGTTCCAAAAGAGGAAGTATTGCTTGTATCAATGGTTGCCCCCTTCATCTGGATAAGCAATGCCTTGGATCCTGGCGTAAAAAAAGAGGCCGTGTCAAGAGTCAGGGAAGCAAAGCAAGAATCATAGTCAGCCAATACGGCAGCATAGGAATTGATGATCCCGGAAATGGTTGTCGGTTTGCCACATTTGGATAGAGTGTCTAAAACTGTTTTAAAAGTATCATGATCAGTACATCCGTTTGAAGCGGTGACATTTACCTTATAAACTGTATTCTGGTATGGATATACCCATATCGCAGAATCGGTAGAGTCGCTCAAGGGTGAGCCGGGAGGGCTGGTCCATGCAAAGGTTTTGCCGTCGATGCCAAGGGCTTTCAGGTTGATGCTATCGCCCAGACAAAAGCTATCCGTCACAGTCTTAATATGGGTTGGGGATTGATAAATGGTTACTGTTTTGGTAATGGAATCTTGTATTGATCCATTACCTGCCACAAGCTTCACCATATATGTACCTGCACTAATATAAGTATGAGTAGGGTTTTCATATACGGAAGTATTGTCCTTTGAGGAAGGATCTCCAAAATCCCACTTCCATGAAGTCGGGTTTTCAAATGTGGAATCATAAAACTCAGTAGGAGAGTTGGAACAATCTTTTACAACCCCGAAATATACTTCAAACAATGGACAGGAATAAGTTGCATTTGCTTGTCCATTTTGATCAGAAAAAGAACCTGTACCGGTATTCAGACTCACACTCGTGGTTTTAAATGTATCAAGGTTTTTTAAGGGCTGGGAAGCTGATGATAAAGCTGACGTCTTTATATTGCAATTGTCTATATTGAGTCCACTATCTGTTTTTACTAAAAAATATCCCTGTTGAATTGCATTATTCCCAGTGACATAGGCCGTTTGTAAAAAAATAAATGCCCCGGAAGACAGATGTAAAAAGTCATGACCGGCAGCTTTGCTAAAAACAAATCCGCTATATAAATGACTGGCTTGTTTGTACGTTAAATTGGATATAACATGCAACGAAATAAATTTGCCAGATGTATCTACCCTTAAAATACCAATCCCGCTATCCGTATTATTCACATTCAGTCCTGCGCTAATGTTTATTACATGTTTAACACTATCATAAAGAGCTGATCTGAAAGTATAGAAGGTTTTAGGAGTGTTGTTATAAGTTTTCGACCAAAGAATGTTTCCTGAACCGTCCAGTTTCATTAATGCCCCACTTATGGAATCCGTTCCGCAGACGTAAATACTATTATCTGGCAATTCAACAATGGAATGTGCAAACCTTTGAGACATTGACGTATAAGAAGCGCCAAAGACCTTAGACCATAAAAGCGTACCGTTTTTATCGGTTTTCAAGACCAGATAATTGCAACTATATCCTAAAGCGTTTGAAGCATTAGAGTCAATTGCGGTGCCGCAAAGAAGATAGCCACCTGTTCGGGAAGGTATTGCTTTATAGGCCCAACCTTGGATACCGCTTTTATTGTATGTGTTTGACCAGACTACCTTGCCGGCGGTATCAGTTTTAATCAGGCATGCCTCTCCTTTGGAAGAAAGAATTGTTGAAGCACCGGCTAAAATATAGCCACCTGGAGGGTCATTCGTAATGCTCATTCCAATCCCAAGTCCATGATTTGTCTTCCCCTGAAGGTATTTTGACCAGATAAACTTGCCGCTCTGCGTTATTTTAAATAAATAAAATGCCTCTGAATTTAAAGTGTTTGAGCAGACAACTATATTCCCTTCAGGACTCAATACCATATCTGCCGAGGTAGTTACATCATCGCTTTTAATAAAGGCCGTTGTGTTTTGGAAATTTGTAGTTGTATCATAGTAATCTTTCTCCCAGAGAATCGCTCCCAGGCTGTCCGTTCTGATAATATGAATTCGGTAATCAGGATATTTTATATTGTTATTTAATGAGGAAAACCCATAATTCCACATACCAGATATCAAAAAACCTTTGTCAGGAAGGGCCAAAACAGTAGAACCTACAGTATTCCGAATCGAGCCTCCGCCGTTTGCAAAAGTCTTTTCAAACGTTGCGGTCCTTTGAGCGTACAAAGAATTGATACTACATAAAAATAGTAGGGATAATATAAAAACAAATGCCTGTGCGTGAAGGCGCATAAATGAGAGGCTTGTGTAATAACAAATGTACGGAAAAGAATCTGAATCACGGATAAATACGGAATTGGCGGATGGCACGGAATATTATGGTGGCTAGTGGGGTCGCCTTAAAGTTGTCAACTTCTGAAAAGTTGCCAACTTATTAGCAGCACTTTTCATCATTATTTGCTATGATGTCATTTGTTAAGTTGAAAACTTTCTAAAAAATTGCCAACTTTTAGACATCTCTTCCCCGGTCTGTCTCCTGACAGACAGGAATAGGGGGCGTTAAAGTTGTCAACTTTTGGACATCCGCTGTCAAGGACTCTGAAGTTTATTTGGAGTCAAACACATTACCCGGCAGGACCTGTAGGGGTGGGGCTTGCCCTTTTTTCGATTATGGTTCAATGATAAAATTCATCGAAAGAAATCTGTTGAACGTTCCACTTTTTAAAAAAGTGGAACGTATATAAAATTGTTCCAGCTAAAGGGCGGGGGCAAGCCCCGCCCCTACTACTAACTGATGACTGAAAATCCCACTTCTTTCATATTAAATAGCCTTAAACCACCATCCGTTTCTATAATAAGCCTCCCGTCCTTACCGACTCCATTAATGACTCCTTCAAAATCCGCATTTTTTATTTTATCGATGAAGTGCATTTTTTCTCGAAAGCCAAATAGTGATTCTAAATAATCAACCGATAAGAAGGGTTCACTGCTTTTAAGCTGCAGGTAACGTGCCTCAATATTTGAAAATAAGACTTTTTCAATATTACGCAGATCAAATTCCAACCCGGAAACCTCTTTAAGGGATGTCCGTCTTTTATCATTAAAAATTTCGTTTACATTGATTCCGATTCCAATAATGGCGTAGTCAATTTTTTCTCCTTTTAAACCGTTTTCAATCAGTATCCCACAGATCTTCTGTCCCGATACAAAGATGTCGTTAGGCCATTTGATTTTCACCGGCTTATCCAGTAAAAAATTGGAAATAAAATCCTTTGCCGCCAATGCCATTGCTTTGCTTAACAGGAATTGGTTCGCAGCATTCAGGAATCCAGGGTAAAGCAATACTGAAAGCATAATGTTCTGGTCTCTGTTACTTTCCCAAATCGATCCTGCCTGGCCACGGCCTTCGGTCTGATATCCGGTACTGATTACGGTGCCTTCAGGAAGTTTTTCAGTTCCTGATAAAGTTTTTAGTCTTAAATTTGTGGAATTGGTTTCGGGGAGGTATACATAGTTCTGTCCAATAAAAAGTGGTGCGCTGTGGTTTGTGTGAAATGAAATACTTTCCATGTTAGCCCCACGAAATTCATGATTAAAACGTAAAATGTGTTAAAAAATTAAAAAGCAATTTGACTGAGCTTAAATTGCGCCAAAATTGAGAAATGAAAAGGAAATATCTATTAATAGCTGCTTTTGCCTCCGCTTTGATTGTCGTTTTTTATACCATTGTTAAGGCAAATTCTGCAGGCGCCACGTATGGTGTATGCGGCGCCCCTGATGATCAGGTCCCTGATGGGTCTTCATGCGGATACCAGGGATGTCATGGCATTACACCTATAACCAACAGCGATGCGCTGAAGATCACATTAATTGATCAATCAACAAGTCAGCCGGTCACATCTTATGAACTTGGGAAAAAATACACGGTTGAGATAGAACTTACGTACAGGACCCTGATTGCTTGCGGTTTCGAATCTGAAGTAGAATTGCCTAAATCCCCATATACACACGAGGGTAAAATTGCAGCAGGTACCAGAAGCCAGATTCCATCGGGTCCTAAAGGCCAATATGCCACACATATTAATTCACTCAGGGCAGGTACCCATTACGGGATGTGGGAATATACATGGACAGCGCCCACAAATTATATCGGTGATTTGATTATTTATGCCGCAGGAAATTCTGCAAACGGGGACGGAACTAATTTTGGCGATACTATTTTCACGACCAAAATGACCATCTCCCACAATGCAGCAATTGATCCGGGTATTTCAGGAATATCAAAAATGAATATCTTCCCAAACCCTGCAAAAGACTACTTTTCAATCGGTTGTACCCTGGCAAATGAAGAAAATATGTCAATTGTGCTTTATAATCTCAAGGGACAAGCTGTTAAATCTATTCAATCAGGCATTTTGCCCCAGGGAGAAAATAAGATCAGCTCAGATGTTAAAGGTTTGCCGACCGGCCTTTATTTCATTCGTATGACTGCAAACGGGGAAACCGCAACAGAGAAAGTGATGGTAGGAGAATGAACAATTACTAATTATGGCGTAATTCGTAATTCATAATTCGAAATTAATGCTCCGCTCTCTTCTGCATCTTTTTTACCCTGAACTTTGCATTGCATGTGGATCGGAGCTTGTTTAGGGCGAGACATATATTTGCCTTGATTGTCAATTAAACCTTCCAAAAACAGGTTTTCATAAATATTCAGGCAACCCTGCTGACCAGATTTTCTGGGGGCGTTTTCCATTGCAAAGAGCATCAGCCTATTTATATTTTGAAAAAGCAGCGGGGGTCCAGAAAATCCTTCACAATATTAAATACCAGGGAGGAAAACAATTGGCTAAAATGATAGGCAACTGGTATGGAAGTGACTTACAAACAATTGATGAATATAAAAATCTGAACCTGATAATCCCTGTTCCACTACACAAAAGCAAACTTATTTCACGGGGCTATAACCAGAGCGAATGGTTTGCACTCGGTCTTTCAGAAACGATGAAAGTGCCGGTTCAAAACAATAACCTTTCTAGAATACATAAAAGCGAAACCCAGACCAGGAAAACCAGGTATAAAAGATGGGAAAACGTATCTGAAATATTTGAAGTTGTACGTCCTGAACTTTTGAATGACAAACATATATTGCTTGTGGATGATGTGGTAACCACGGGTGCCACTTTGGAAGCTTGCGCCCAAAAATTATTATCTTTAAATTGCGGGATTAAAATAAGTATCGCTACAATTGCGTTTGCGAGTTAGTTTTTATTTTATGAACAAGAGGCTACCCAATTTATACTGGTTTTTCACCTTAATAGGCTTAATACTCCTATCAGGTTCAGGTTGTAAGAAGCCGGATAGTTTTGATACGAGCCCCTCGGCATATCTAACCTTTTCCACAACTGTTGTGCAATTTGATACTGTTTTCACCACGGTCAATTCTTCAACGCATAATTTTACGGTACACAATCCGAACAAACAAGCTGTAAATATTTCTGACATCAGGCTTCAGGGAGGCTCAAATTCAGTTTTCAGGATAAACATAAATGGAAGTGCCACCACTGACTTCCCAAATTTTGTGTTAGCGGCCGGGGATAGTATTTTTATTTTTGCTGAGGTTACTCCTAAACTCAGCGCTGCAAATACGCCCTTCGTCGTTTCAGATACCATATTGTTCGTCCTTAATGGGCACACCCAGAAAGTGGCTCTTGTAGCTTTTGCCCAAAACGCTCATTTTATTGATAACCGGATACTCGGTTGCGATACTTTTTTTCATAATGACGGAAAACCTATTGTGCTGTATGATACCGCTTATGTGCGGCCGAATTGTACACTGACCATTGATGCCGGAGTGACCATATATTGCCATCGGAACGCCGTACTGCTTATTGATGGTACACTGATTTCAAATGGCACTAAAGCCCAACCGGTCACATTCAGGCAAGACCGGCTCGAACAGGCCTATGAAAATCAACCGGGACAGTGGTACGGGATTCGTTTTCTTGACAGCAGTGTCAATAACACTATGACCCATACCATCGTAGGTGAAGGAACAGTCGGTATAGAAGTTGACTCCCTTTCAATCATACCAAATCAGCCAAAGTTAACCTTGAGTAAATGTATTATTAAAAACTCGAGCTCCATTGGCCTGGCTTGTTTTAGTGGTTCGGTGAATGCTACAAACTCGCTGATATATGCCAGCGGTATGTACAATGTCTATTGTGAACTGGGCGGCGTTTATAATTTCGTGAATTGCACTTTTGATATTATCAATGATTTTGTGGCAAACCGTGTGCCTTCTATACATTTAGACAATCTGCTGTATAAAAATGTAGATAGCATTGCTTTTCCCATGATCTCGGCATTAAAAGCTTCTTTTTACAACTGTATCATTTGGGGTGATCTTGCGGATGAAGTAGAGCTTCAAATACATAGATCTACTACTGGCAATGTTTTCGACACGCTATTTTCTCATAATATTATCAAAGCTAACAAAGTAAAATTCGGTAGCGTCAATCAGGTAAATCAAAGCCAGGGATATCCAAATTTTGTAAATGAGGCTGGTATTCCACCGGATTATCATTTAGAATCAAACTCACCCGCTATTAAAGGAGGAACCATGGTTATTATTCCAGGCGTATTACCCATTAATGATGATATGGATGACGTAACAAGTCCCAACATAAACACCCCTGATATAGGCTGCTATACGTACCATTAACTGTTATTGCACTATAAGTTTTTTGCACATCACAACATTCTTATTTTCTATCGATAGCAGATACATTCCAGCCTGCATGTTATCAACAAAAACCTCATTTTGACCTGGTAATATTTGCTGTTCAGAAATCTGATGGCCCTCCATATCTATAATGTGCAGTATAGAACCCGAGCTTATAGTCTCGTCTATATGAATATTGAAATTCCCTGCAGATGGGTTTGGATACACTTCTAAGCCAGTTACCTGATTTGGTGGTTCTATCCCTGCATCAATATCGCCTACAGCGGCAATAAAATCAAACCCATTTTCGGCTGGATCCGGAAGAACCTGGTTCCCATATTTTATAGGTCCTATTTGCGCACTTCCAATAATGTAAACCATGGTCTGGGCTGGGTTCAGGCACAAAGAATATGAACCGTCTTCGGCTTCACCACCTGTTCCAACCACCCAGAGCTTGTTTCCGTTATTATCATATTTTGCCACAAAAAAATCATGCTCACCATTCGATACAAGGTTGCTATTCCCAAAATCCGCCGTATCTGAGAATGAACCCGTAACATATATATTGTTTGAAGCATCCAGTACCAATGCTGCTCCGTTATCAGAATAATCGCTTCCTGCCCTGTTTGCCCAAATTACTTTGCCGGAAGCATCCATTTTCGAAACAAAAATATTTCCGACATACATTCCGTTCCCTTTTACCTCAAGATGTATATTGTCAAAATCAGTTTGAGGACCGAAATAACCGGTTGTGTAAAGGTTCCCATTTTTATCGGTCTGAATGCTTGCAACCCCTGAATTTGCCATTTGCTTAAACCAAAGAAAACTACCCAGGCCACTATAACAAGCAATAAACGCATTCGACCCGTGGTTGACAGTGGTGTATAATTTCCCGTTAAAATATGCAGAATCATAATAACTGCCTGCTACATAACAGTTACCAGACTGGTCCACTGCCACACTTCCACATTGTATATCATTATTCTGGTTAGTTGATTCTGCAGTCCGTATCCATTGAAGGGTTCCATCCTTATCGTATTTGGCAGTAAAAAGATTAATTAATCCGGTTCCTGTTATAGTTTGAGAACCAAAAAAAGCTGATGCACTGTAATATTCCCCAGCAAGATATGCATTTCCTTCATTGTCAACGCTTAGGGCATTCGCCTGGTCAATGCCGGTCCCCCCGCCCGATACCATCCATAAAACCTTGCCAGTCGAATCCATCTTTACCAGCACAGCATCGGCACTTCCCTTAGAAGTTACTGATATGGTTCCAAGTTTGAAAATGTTGGTAAATTCTCCGGCAAGATAGATATTGTCCAATGAGTCTGCCTTAATGGCAAGACCTGTAAATGAGCCCGTACCCGCATTGCCAATGGATTTGAGAACCTTACCGGCACTGTTATATTTGATGATAGGTGTACCCGCAGTTGTATAGAGGTTGCCTTTGCTATCAGAGCAGATGGCTGCATAGTTGCCGCTCTTTTCTGCCCAGGTAAAAGTGGCAGCAAAGGAATTTGTATGACCCAGCAAGATCAATAATGTAAATAAGCCTACTTTTTTCATTTTGATATTTGTTTATGTAGTTTGTTTGTCCAAATTAATATCACCCGGATTTAATATTCACAAAACAAAAACAGAACTCTATCGGTTAAATTCAAATATAAATATTACGCATTAAACTAACATTCAATTATTTGACATTTTATATTATCGTCATTGCGCCTTAAATTATTTAAATTAATTAACAATAAATTAAGTATTTTTAACAACTATTTAAGAAATAATAATTATTTCAATTCGTACCTCAAATCGGGAAAATGTAAAAAAATCAGTAACGAAGCACAATATGGCCTTTGAACTATCATATTTATCATAAAATACATAGTTTTCCCGTACTTTTGAACCCGTTATGATTAAAATTGGCGTATTAGGTGCCGGTCACCTTGGTAAAATCCACATCAGGGAAATAAAAAACATTCCCGAATTTGAACTGATCGGGTTCTATGATCCTAACCCTGATACCGCGGCCTTTGCTGAAAAAGAATACAATGTGCCTTCGTTCGATTCAATTGAATCTTTGCTGAATGAAGTTGATGCGATTGATATTGTAACCCCTACCCTCTCGCATTACGAATGTGCCAAAAAAGCAATTGAAGCCGGCAAACATTTTTTTGTTGAAAAACCCCTTACCAATACGGTCGTAGAAGCTGAAGAACTTGTAAACCTCGTAAATGCATCAAATCTCAAAGCCCAGGTAGGCCATGTGGAGCGTTTCAATCCTGCATTTATCGAAGCGCAGAAATTTAACCTGCACCCTATGTTTATTGAAGGCCATCGCCTGGCAGAGTTTAAACCGAGAGGCACAGATGTTTCGGTCGTTCTTGACCTGATGATCCATGATATTGATATCATTTTAAGCATTGTTGATTCACCGGTAGCCTTGATCAGTGCAAGCGGCTTGCCGGTAATCAGCGACAATATAGATATTGCCAACGCCCGGATCGAATTTGAAAATGGCTGCGTGGCAAACCTTACGGCAAGCAGGGTATCCCTCAAAACGGAACGCAAACTCCGTATCTTTCAAAAAAACGCTTACATCACCATAGATTTCTTCAAAAAAGAGCTGAATGTTTTCCAGATGCGGGAAATGGAAGAAGATGAAGACATTACGGATAAAATGGTGATTGATCCGGGAGAGGGGAAAACAAAAAAAGAGATTATTTACAATGCGCCGCAACCCGGCAACGTTAATGCCATACACCGCGAACTAGAATGCTTCGCCGATGCTATTTTGAATGATAAAACCCCTCCGGTAAGTATCGAAGACGGATATAAATCACTGAAACTCGCTCATGCCATACTTGACAAAATGGAAGCGCTGATGTTAAAATCGTCCCTGCATTGAAAAACTGTTTAAAAATATCCCTTTTAACTAATACCCTACGCCTAACGCCTAATGCCTTTTTACTATTCGCGTTTTTCAGTTCCTGCAGCCTCATTCAGCCACCTACCACCATCCCATCTTATATAAGGGTACAGCGTTGTACCGTAAAAGACTCTGCGACCCATGATACGGTATCGAGCAATATAACGGATATTTGGGTGGATGACAATCTGGATTACAGGGGAATATACCAGGTACCGATCAGTGTGCCCATATTACAAACAGGGCCAACAACTATTTCGCTCCAGGCTGTGGTAGAAGAAGACGGAATTTCGTCAAACCTGTTGCCATATCCTTTTTATTACACGTATACGGTCAAAAATGTAAACCTGCAGCCTGGAAAATTAGATACCATAAACCCAGTGTTCTATTACAATTCTGCTATTACAAAGTTTCAGTGGATAGAAAGTTTTGATGGCACCAATACTCTGGAAACAACAAGTGAAAACACTGCAAATGTGCATGTTACTGAAGTAAAGGATTCTGTTTTCCAGGGCATCGGAAGTTATGAAGTGGACATGACCGCAGGGCAGACTTTTTATGCCGCAAGCAAATCCCCTACTTTTATCCCCCCCGCAAGCGACATCGTATGGCTTGAAATGAATTATAGAACCGATGTGCCCATGGATGTCGGCGTAAATTTTATTGACCCTACAGGCGCCAATCCATTACAACCGGAATTTATTTCTGGTGTGAACCCAACTACTAAATGGAAGAAAGTATATATTGATATAGGTCCTGAATTGCAGTTCTTTAACCAATACCAGTCTTTTCAAATTTATTTTCAGGCGAATGCTTCCGGGAACGCACATATTTTCATTGATAACCTAAAGCTGTTATACCTTGAATAAGCGACTGGCAGGTATTATTTATATCGCTTCTGATTATCTTGCTTCTACGCTTGCGTGGACTCTGTTCTATATTTACCGCCTCGAATTTGTAGAGCCGCAGAAATATGGCTACAAAATCCCTATTAGTTTCGATAAAAATTATTACCTGGCCATAATCCTGATCCCGCTTTATTGGATCCTGATATTCTGGACATTCGGAAGCTATAGAAACATCTATCGCAAATCTAGGGTAAAAGAATTCGGGCTTGTTTTTACCCTGTGCTTTGTAGGTTCGGTATTGCTGTTTTTCTTAATACTCCTTGATGATGTTGTTGGGTCTTATAATGCTTATAGATATACTTTTTTGGTTCTTTTCCTGCTGCAGTTCACACTCATGTATGGCATGAGGCTTATCATTCTTACCAGAATAAAAAAATTGATAAAAACCAGGGTTTTAGGCTTCAATACCCTTCTTGTCGGTAACAACCAGAAGGCACTGGATCTTTATCTCGAACTTGAAAACGAAAAATATTCACAGGGCTACAATTTCAAGGGTTTCGTTTCCATTAACAATGAGCCATTTACGGCTTTAAGCACTTATTTGCCAAGGCTTGGCCGGTTTGACCAGATAAATGAAATCATTAGGGAAAACAAAATAGAGGATGTCATACTCGCTGTTGAAACTTCCGAACACCCAATCATTAATAATATTATAAGCACTCTGGAAGATACCGGGGCCGATATCAAGATTATCCCTGACATGTACGATCTGCTGACAGGAACCGTGAAAATGAACTATCTGTTCGGTACCGCCCTCATTGAAGTGACGCAGGACATGATGCCTATCTGGCAAAAGAACCTCAAAAGGATCATTGATGTAGCGGTTTCTATTTTGATCCTGACTTTGGGAAGCCCTTTCTACCTGATAATGATGTTTTTGGTAAAAGTCACATCAGTAGGCCCGGTATTCTATGCACAGGAAAGGATCGGGTATAACGGCCTCCCTTTTAAAATATACAAATTCAGGACCATGCAGGTTGATGCCGAGAAAAACGGCCCGCAACTTAGCTCAAAAAGCGATCCGAGGATTACCAAAATAGGTCGTTTTTTGAGAAAATTCAGACTCGATGAATTCCCGCAATTCTGGAATGTGCTGATCGGGGATATGAGCCTTGTTGGCCCACGCCCTGAGCGGCAATATTTTATTGACCGTATCATGGAAATTGCCCCCCATTATATGCATCTCCTGAAAGTAAAACCAGGTATTACTTCTTGGGGACAGATCAAATTCGGCTATGCAGAAAATGTTCCCCAAATGGTGGAACGTATGAAGTTTGATATTCTTTATGTTGAAAACATGTCGCTGGCCATGGATTTAAAGATCCTGTTTTATACAGTACTTATCATGTTTCAGGGCAGGGGTAAATAAAAAACTCCTAAAAGAATTACATTTTTTTGTCCCTCCGACGTACATAGTCCTATAAAACATGAAATTTACTGACGATTGTCAGCATTTCATCGTCCTTTATTAAACTACTTTAGCCCTGTGATAGTTATAGTACTTTAAACAGCACCGGTTCTTTTGAAAATCTTTTTGAAAATCTTTCTCATTTCATGCTGTTTGTGTGCAGGCATCATGAATGTCCATGCACAGAATACAAGCATTGTGAATGATAGCATTAATAAACGCAATCCACCTGTTCATAAAAAATCCATAATTGTAGATGATTTACAGCGCTTTGCCTTGAAAGACAATATCGTTTCAAAGCTGCTTCGTTCTGTCATGGTATTTGAAAATAAAAAACCACCACCCGATACCACCAAAGTCAGCGAAAAGAAATACGAGAATTATGAGTGCAGGATCATCAGGAATATTGAAATCGTGGTTCTTGGTCCTTTCGGGTATTCAACCTACTTAAAATATGGTCGTGAAATTGTGCGTTTGCAACGCCTCGGAAATGAAGTACACTATAACACAAGGCATTGGATCATTAAAGACAAACTTCTCTTCAAAAAAGGTGATGCGATTGACGCCGTAAAAATATCTGAAAGTGAGCGCCTCCTTAGGCAGTCACCATATATCAACGATGACAAAATATATCTTGATTCAATACCCGGAGACCATGACAGTGTGGATGCAGTTGTAGTGGTTAAAGATGTCTTTGATTATTCAGGTAGCGCCGGTGGCAACCCCCTCATCCCTAATGGCAATGTTAGTGTTACTGATATAAACTTTCTCGGTCTTGGGCAAGCTGTAACCGGCTCCGCATCTTATAACCCGCAATATTCCCGGCCTTATGGATACGGCGGAATCTATAGTGTCCCACAGATCGCAAATACCTATCTCTCCGCTCAGACCCATTATAGTTCCCTAGATCTAAACCAGAATTTCGGTGTCAATCTTAGCCGACCCTTCTTTTCTACTACCACCAAATGGGCCGGAGGCGCTGATTTTGAATACAACCGTGCTGCATACAATGTAACATTACCAGATTCAAATGTATATTCAGGTATGCATAATTATACGACAACTGATTTTTGGCTTGGCTATGCATTCCCTTTAAATGAAAACTCCCTGTACCGTTTTAAAAAATCACAAATTATTCTCAGCGGCAGGGTATATAATATCAATTATCTAAATAACGATAATTTGCCATCAGATCTAAATCACTTATTCTCAAACGAAACCTTCTATCTTGGTGCCATTGGATTTACGCACCGGGATTATTATAAAGACCATTATATATTTGCTTTCGGGAAAACAGAGGACATACCGCTTGGATATTTATTTACCATAAACGCCGGGCCGGATTATTTTCAAAATCGCAAGCGGTGGTACTCCGGGGCCAAAGCTTCTTACGGTTGGAATAATTCTTCCCTGGGATACATGTACTTAAGCGCGGAAACCGGAGGTTTTGTCAGCTCAAACCAGGTGGAACAGGGAGTCATCAATACAGAATTTATGTATTTCACCAACCTGCTCCCATTGGGCTTATGGCAATGCCGTCAATATTTGTTTAACCAATACACGTTGGGATACAATAGGTTACCAGGTGAAGCCCTAACCATCAACCAGGGAATGTCCGGACTCCAGCAATTTTATTCGCCAACTCTTACTGGCACCCAAAGGTGGTCGAATAATATCGAAGCTGATTTTTTTTCTCCATGGAAACCGCTTGGTTTTGAAATCGTATTGGTTGCTTTTATGGATGATGCACTCATCGGGAATCATGATGTCACCATCTTGCAAAGCCACCTCTACCAGGGATACGGTGCCGGGATCAGGTTCAAAAATGAGCATTTTATATTCAATACACTCCAGTTATCATTTCATTTCTTTCCAAATGCAAACCTTATTGATGCAAAATCCTTGATTTTCAGAAGTACCGGAAGCTCAGATCTCCAATTTCAGGATTTTCAATTTTCTGAACCATATATGGCTTCATTCAAATAGATTACATTAATTTATGATAATTATCATTTTATAATATTAGAATAATGATTGCAAGTTATGCAATGAAATAGGATTATTTGTTGAAATAATATTTTGTTTATTAATTCACTTGTCTTTAATCTTTCCACCAATAATCTGGTCTAAAAAAATATAAACAATTTTGAAACCAATAAAAACACCGAATAAACATCAGAACCTAAACCTTTACTTTAAAACAAACTAATTAAACATTAATATACAACATTTTAACTCAATTTCGACCTTTTTTAGCTTGGCAATTCTGGCATTAACGTTTCCTGGTACCAAATCATTTGGATTATTTCATTATTTTGGGTTACAAATCGACTTTCTACTGAGAACTTTTTGCTCCGCCAATTCACGAGATTCTGCCTTATTATCTTATTTTGGCCTAAAAAATCGCGACATCCTAAACCTGGTATCAGCTATTTCATGATGTTAATCATTCAAAATAAGACTTTCGTCATATTTACTTGGTGGAATCCGGCCGAAATTTGCAATATTTGTACAACTTCAAAAGCCATAAAGAGGAAAAACTTACACAAGTAGCATCGGTCCGCCTGAATCAAAATATGAAAAAACCCATAAAACCTTACAGCTCGCTTTTACGTAGATATGCCGGATTATTGTTTGCTCCAACATTTCATAAAAATTGGATACATAGCGTTACGAGCAAAAAAAGAAATGCGACATTTATTATTAAAACCCTCATTTTTATGATCCTTAACAGGATTTTTTATCTACAGGCGGTCTCATGGGAAAACTGTGGACAAGTGAATAACTATTTTTTACAAAATCTTTCGAAACCTTACATCTTGTTTCAGGGAATTTCTTATATTTGTCGCAGAGTATTGGGCAACTGGGGAGTTGCTTTTTGTAACGGCATGATTGTCAATTTTTTAACATTATTGGATTACTTGAAACTTCTGGTAAGTCCCTCTGGGAGGAGACTATATTATGCAGAATTGAAACTTGTGCCGATATCTTCAAACGGTTTTTCGCAATTTTATAGCAAAGGCGCTGAATGCTAAAAACCGTACCAAATATCACCAAAACCTTACATAAGCTAAAGCTGGGCCGGAGCCTGGCTTATTTCTTTACCATCATGCTCGTAGATGTGCTGAAGGCAGTTGATAAGTTTGACCGGAAATTGAAAAATTCAGGAAGAATTGCCATAATTCTGCTGCTGCTGATACCATTGGGGCATAGCAGGGCCAAGGGGGCTCAGGTTACGGTCACTACAAACAGCCTATGGAGTACTTGCAAAAGTGGTGGGGCACCAGCCGCTGGCGATAATGTATCTGTAACAAGCGGAGCAACCTTAACTGTTGACGTTGGTACTGCTGTTTGTACCAATCTTACAATTGGTGGAACATCAAACACCAGTACCTTAAAATTCAACTCAGGAACTCAGCTTACCGCGTCCGGAACCTTGACAATGGCGGGTAGTAGCGCAGCCATCAAAGGGGTTTTGGACATGACCAGCGGAGGCACTTTTATATATTCAGGTACCAGCATAACCATTACTCAAGCGGCAGACAATACATTTACACCTGGAACAGGCACTGTAGAGTTTACGAATACTCTTACGCTACCGGCTTCCGTTTTTACCACATTTAACCTGCTTCATATTTCAGCGGGAACAGCAACTCTCGGAGTTGCACTTACATCAGTAGCAGCATTAACAATTGATAATTCTGCGACACTGGGGCTGGCTACATTTAGCATTACGGCCATGACCGGGAATTTTGTAAACAATGGCACTGTAACAACATCTACAGGGATACTTAACATAACAGGGTCAGGAAATACAACAAGCGGTACAGGCACTATTAATACAACCGGTGCCGGTGGAGTAACATATAAAACAAATAATAGTACAATCCTGGCCGGAAGCACAATAACCATAGCCGGAGCGGGTGCCGGTGGAATTGTTATAACCGGTGTAACCCTGACAAATAACGGAAGAATAAATCCTGCCGCCGCTAATAAAATCAGCGGAACTGGTACCTTATCAGGGGGTGGCGAAATAGATGTGACCACTACGGGGGCTACTGCGCTTACCACACAATATTCGTGTTCAAGAACCCTTACAAATTTAAGCGTTGTATTTGCAGGTACGGCAGCGCAAACTTCTGGTGCAGCAATTACATGTAGAACGCTCACTATTAATAATTCCACTGGTGTTACCCTGGCCACCGCAGGATCTACAGTAACCGATTCACTTGTCCTTACTTCGGGCGCTTTAACAGCAACTACCACGCTTACGATGAACTCGGGTTCTGTTATTGTGAGATCAGCAGGCAGTATGACCTGGACTGCAAGCACAAAAAATTATAAAGTTATTTATACCGGAGCCAGCGCTATTACTACAGGCCCGGAAATTTCAGCACATGCCGTTCATATTGTTTCAAGCACCAGTAATACCGTAACCCTTAATGCCGCAGCAACCATCGGAGATACCCTGGAATTGGTTTCAGGAACATTTGCCGGTGGAACAAACCTGACAATGGGGTCTGGATCCTACATAGTACGTTCGGGAGGTGCCATGACCTGGACGGCGAGTACAAAAAAATATAAGGTGTCTTATGTAGGCAGCAGCGCAATTACAACAAGCGTGGAATGGACATCCAACACCGTAATTGTCACCAGCGCTACTTCAAACACGGTTACGCAAGGTGGTGCACAGACACTTGATTCGCTCATTTTAACGAGCGGGGTTTTTGTTGCAGGAACCAACCTTACCATGACTTCCGGCGGAAATTCCGCCATCAATGCTGCCGGTGGTACCATGACAGGTGCTCCAAAAACCAATGCATATAATGTCCTTTACACAGGTACTGGCCAGACTACCAGCTCTGAACTTACTGGTTCAGCTTTAACAAACGTAACCGTCAATCTAACCTCTGGTATGGTGACACTCGGGGCCACTTTTACCATGACTGGTAATCTTGCCCTCACCGCAGGCACTTTTGATGCGAGTACATTTACCATAAACATAGGCGGGAATATCACCGGCACGGGATCCAATTTCACTCCCGGTACAAGCACGGTAAACTTTAATAAATCAACGGCACAAACCACAGTAGGAGTTAATTTTTACAACCTCACCCTCAGTGGTGCTGGCGGGCTTACGCCAAGTGCGGGTATTTCTGTTTCCCATACACTTACGCTCACCGCAGGTGTACTTACGGCAAGTACAAACCTGACTATGTGGAGCGGAACCACTATCAGCCGTTCAGGTGGAAGCATGACCGGTACTATCCAGGGGGCTAAAAATTATAATGTAACCTATACCGGGGGTAGCGGCATTACAACCGGGCCGGAATGGACATCAAATACCGTTATCGTTACATGCAGCGTTACTTCTGCAACAGTTACGCTTGGCGGAGCACAAACACTTGATTCGTTAAACCTTACAAGCGGCACATTTGCAGCAGGTACCAACCTGACCATGACTTCGGGTGGCAATTCTGCCATTTCCGTATCTGGGGGCTTAATGACGGGAAACCCTCTAACCAATAATGTTTATGACGTTTTATATTCGGGTACCGGCCAGAATTCAGGTTCGGAGCTTGGTGGCGGTGGACTCAGAAATGTAACTCTTGGCCTTACATCCGGTACCATTACGCTGACGAGCGACATGTCACCGAGCGGGAATCTAACGCTCACAACGGGCACCTTGTCTGCGTCTACCTATACGATAACCTTAGGAGGCAATTTTGCAGATAATGCCACATTTACAGGGACTAGCAGTACTGTTGTAATGAATGGTACAACCCAATCCATTAGTGGGTCTGCAAATCCAATCGCTTTTAAAACCCTTACCATTAACTCCGGATCTACGGTCACTCTTTCTACTAATATCACAGCCACAGGTACTATAACTGTGAACGGCGAACTTAATCCGGGTGCCACAAATACTATTGGCGGAACGGGTTTAGTAACAGGAACAGGTACGATTGATGTGACAGTTTTAACAGCGACGGGCGCCTTTAGTCACCAGTATGCCACGAGTGGCTCAAATGTCTATACGGGCCTCGCTGTAAATTTTCATGGCGCTGGTGCACAATCAACTTCCACAGCTATTAGCTGCGATTCTGTTAATGTTGCAAGCGGCAGTACTACAACACTCGGGGCCAATTTAACTATTGCAAATGACCTTACTATTGCCGGTACCCTCGCCGGTTCTACTTTTACCATAAATGTTGGGGGTGATTTTATTAATAATGGAACCTATACGGTAGGCACGAGTACAATGAATTTTAACGGTACTGGTCCTCAGAATATTAGCGGGTCCACAACGCCATCTTTGTTTTATAAATTGATAAGTGCCAATATCACCGATACCCTATCTACTTCGGTCAATATTTCTGTAAGTAATGCACTCACTGTAAATGCAAAAACGGTATTTGAGCCTGGAAACCAGGATACGGTTGCCGGAGCAGGAACGCTTTCAGGTGGTGGTTTTATCATAGTAACTTATGCAGGTAATGCCACTGATGACTATGCGCATCAGTACCTAATGACCACCAAGACTACAATAAACCTGGGAATTGATTTCGCGGGAACAGCAAACCAGAAAATGGCCACATCCCTGACCTGTAGGGATTTTTTTGTAACCAATACTGGTGGAACAGTGGCGGATAACAGCGGTGGGACCATAACCTACGCTGACTCATTATACGTCATTACGGGGGCGGCTCTTAATCCTACCGCTTCCTCGGTTTTTGCTACTACCTCTGGTAAATTAACTGGGGACCTGACTGGAATCGGTACTGTTTACGTGAATGCATCAGGCGTCATGACACAATATGGCTCAAGCACTACATTTGCCCTTTCGAATATTACAATGATTTTTTCAGGCAGCGTGGCTATGACCACGACCGCAACCCTGAATCCATACGGCTTTATTATCGCAAATACTGGCGGTGCTACATCCACTATTTCTAACAGCCAGACTGTGGGTGCCGGTGGCATCATTATAAATCACGGTTGCACACTTATACCAGGTTCAGGTGCTATCTTCACAATGAGTGGCACCATTTCAGGTAGTGGGACACTACAGGTTACACATGTTGGAGATGGCACAAGTGACCTTGCTGCCCAGTTTACCGGAGCTCCTGCCTTAACAAATTTGACCAATCTGAATATGTCATTTAATGGCGCTTCAGCACAGAAAACGGGCAGCTTTTCATCCAAGTGGGTTACTTTAAGCAACAGTACCGGCCTTACCCTTACCGGAAATATAACAACAGACACACTTTTCCTGACTAGCGGGCTTGTAACTACAGGTGCAAATAAAGTTATTATCCCCGCCGGAGGCTATATTTCCGGAGTTACTTCTGCAAGATACATTGTTGGTAATCTTCAATTACATATACCGACTTCTGCCACCACACAGCTTTTTCCTATTGGCGACGCCAGCAATTTTACACCGGTTGATATGGGTTTTACCAGTGTTTCGGTAGCAGGTGATTTAACCATAGGCGTAGTTGGCGGAGCAAACACATCAACTTTTGCAGATGCCCCGATCAGCCAGACACAATATGTAAAGAGAGGATGGACTATTACCAATTCAGGTATTACTGCCACGAGTTATTCAGCTATTTTTAATTACAAATCCGGTGATATTCAAGGTGCCGGAACCCCGACAAGTTTTGTCGTCGGTAAATATACTTCAGGTGTATGGACGACAACCACCTCTTCAAACCCCGTGGCAGATAGTATCAAAGCCACCGGGCTAACTACTTTTGGGGATTTTGATATTGGTATCGCCGGACCTCAAACTGTGGAAATATCAACCAGTTCAGTCTGGAGCGCTATCACCACCGGAACTGGATCCGGGGGATTGCCTTCAAGTTCTGATAATGTTGTGGTTGACAATGGTGCGACCCTTACGGTTGATATTGCAACTGCTGTTTGTAAAGCCCTGCAGATCGGTTCAAATGTTGACTTATATCCGGGAAATGGAACTCTCGTATTCTCAGGATCCACAAATAAAGTAACCGTATCCGGAACCGTTACCCAGGGAATGAGTTCTTATACAGGCGCATTGACCATGACTAACGGTTACATTGCCTGTCAGGGTCTTGCTTGGGTAGGTGGTACATTTACTTCAGGTGGTACAGTCGAACTAACTGCGAATAATACCATTCCATCTCATTATACCAACTTTAACGCACTTACTGTTTCCGGTGGGGCAACTACGCTTGCTGCCGGTACAACGCTCGCTTCAACTTTAACGATTGGAGGCGGTGCCACTTTGACACCTGGCTCTAACCTCATTACCCTCCAGGGAGATTTTGTAAATAATGGAACTTTTACAAGTGGGTCCGGCGGAATCACAATTTCAGGTTCTGCCGCCACTCAAAGTGTTGCCGCTTATACAACAACCGGACTTACAACCATGTCCAAGAGTGGCGGTACTGCAACCTTTCAAGGGAATGTAAACGGGGCAGGACTTACCATAAATGGTTCAGGGGGAACTCTAAACCTGGGAACAAGTCTTACACATACCTTTACAGGTGATGTGGTCCTTACGGCAGGAACATTGAACGGAGGATCAAGTACTCTCAACGAAAACAGCGCTGATGCAACTGCATGGAGCGGAACAGGTTCCAATTTTACTGCAGGAACATCTACCGTAGTTTTCGGCGCTTCCGGATCGCAAACCATGGCAACAGCCACTACCTTTAACAATCTTAGCATTGCAAGCGGGAGTACCACAACTCTTGGAGCGGCACTTACAACTGCCGGAAGTATCTCTAATGCCGGAACACTAACTGCCGGAGCTAATCTTATAACCATAAACGGGAGCTTAATAAATACAGGCACGATAACAAGTTGGTCCGGGGGACTTACAATAGCCGGTACAACGACAAAACAAAATATCGCCGGCTATACAACCACTGGCCCTACCACCTTAACCAAAACTGCTGGTTCTGCAGGTTTTACGGGCAATGTAAACGGTGCTGGTCTTATTATTAACGGTTCTGGAGGCACATTGAACCTAGGTACAGGATACACACATACCTTCACAGGCGACATAGTACTGACGGCAGGGACTTTAAATGGAAACAGTAGTACATTAAATGATAACAGCGCTACTGCGACTGCCTGGAGTGGAAACGGATCCAATTTCACTGCAGCACATTCAAATGTCGTTTTCGGTGCCTCTGGAGCGCAAACAATTGCAACGACGACCACATTTCAAAACCTTTCTCTCGGAGGATCAGGAGCTAAAACCTTCGCCGGTTCACAAACCATAACGGTTGATTCAATCCTCTTTATGCAAGGGACGGCCTCTGCTACTATTACCGGGACATTAGCATACGCTTCGGCGGCACAATTACAATATAATACGGCATCTTCCGAAAACACCGGCTCGGAATGGCAAACACCTTTTACATCATCTGGTGGTATAGTCATTGCAAACACTGGAATCATAACACTGACCGGAGCCAAAGTTCTGGGCAGTAACACTAATGTTGCCCTGACCATAAATTCCGGCGCTACCCTTGCGACTGGAAATTATCAGCTAACATTTGACGGTGATTTCATCAACAACGGTACGTTCAATGCCGGGAGTTCTCCAATTGTGCTTGCCGGAACAACATCCACGCAAAACATTGTTGGCTATACAACTACAGGTTTAACTACTCTTTCAAAAACAGGTGGCACCGCCACTTTTACAGGTAATGTGAGCGGTGCAGGACTTACCATAAATGGAAGTGGTGGCACCTTAAACCTGGGTTCTGCGCTAACGCACACTTTCACTGGGGATGTTACCCTGACAGCAGGAACATTAAACGGTGGTTCAAGCACTTTAAATGAAAATCATGCAGGCGCAACCGCATGGACTGGGACGGGATCAAATTTTACTGCAGGTACATCAACCGTTTCTTTTGGAGCTGGCTCTGCGCAGACCATGACTACTCCAACTACGTTTAACAATCTTACTCTTAATAATAGTGGTGGTCTTATCCTTTCAGGCAATGCAACTGTCGGGAGTACATTGACTTTAACTAATGGAATTATTACAACCGGGGCTAATACGGTTATTATGTCATCGGGCGCAACGATTTCATCTTCAGCAACTCATTATATCAATGGTAGCCTGCAGCAGCATATCGTAGCCCAATCTTCTGTTACTTACCCGGTTGGAGATGCTACCAATTATACGCCGGTAACAATAGGATTTACAGGCATCAGCAGCCCCGGAGATATCATGGTGAATGATACAGGAGGCAGTATGCCGGCCGATTGGGCAAATTCAATGATCAGCCAGACCCAGTATGTAAAAAGGTTCTGGACAATCAGTAATAGCAATGTTGCGGCATCGAGTTATGCTGTTACTCTAAACTGGGTTGCGGGTGACGTTATTGGCAGTCCGAATGCATCCAATTTTATTGTAGCATCATATGACACCAGCCAAAACTGGACAGAACATTCCGTCACCGGTGCTACAACAACAAGTATACAGGCGACAAATGTTACATCTTTCAGTAAGTGGATTGCAGGTATTAAAGGCCCTGGTACTATCGAGGTTCATAGGAGCGAAAACTGGAGTCAAATTACTGATGGTACCGGCACCAATGGTCAGCCTTCGAGTTCAGATATTGTGGTTGTAGATAATGGCGCTACCCTTAATGTTGACGTTTCAAATGCCGTTTGTGCATCCCTTCTGATTGGGTCAAGCACTGAGCCGCATGCTGGTAACGGTACTCTTGATTTTTCCGGTACCGGCAATAAAGTGGTTGTCTCGGGCACTGTAACCCAGGGTGCGAGCAGCTATACCGGTGCATTGAATATGACTAACGGGTACCTGGCCTGCCAGGGACTTTCGTGGACTGGTGGCACTTTCACTTCAGGCGGTACTGTTGAATTTACTGCAAACAATACTGTCCCTACACATTATACAAGCTTTAACAATCTTACCGTATCGGCAGGTGCAACAACACTCGCAACAGGTACCACAGTATCTACTCTTTTGACTCTTTCAGGAGGCACTCTCGTCACAGCAGATAACCTTACCATGGCTGCCTCATCAAGCATCCTGAATTCAGGTGGGGCTATGACAGGTACTTTGGTCGGGTCAAACTCCTACAATGTAAAATATACTTCCAATACCAATACCACCGGATCAGAACTTAGTGGTAGCGGCCTGAACAATATCCAGGTTAATGCTTCAGGAAAAACAATAACTCTTGGTTCAAATTTCACAGCTAATGGTAACGTCGTAATTGCCGCAGGTACCCTCGCAGCTTCATCTGTGACAGGGAATATCAAAGGCAATTTTGATAACAGCGGTACTTTCACTGCAAACACAAGTACGATCAACTTCAATGGAACTGTGGCTCAAGGAATAGGGGGAAGTTTCACCACAACATTCAATAATCTGGTAATTGCCAATACAAGCCAGGCATTTTTAGATTCTACAAGCATTGTCATCGGAGGTACATTGACCGTAAACCATGGGGCCGAATTTAAACCATCTTCAGGAGTAACGGTAAGCGGTGGAAGCGGTACACTTACTGGTGGCGGCCAGATAGATGTGACCCACACTGGCGACCCAACGGATGATCTGACAGCCCAATATTCCATAAATACCCTGACGCTGACAAACCTTACAGCGAATTATCTAGGTGCCGCTTCGCAGAAAATAAAGGCAACTACTTTCGGAGGCTTAAAGATCAGTAATTCAGGACAGACTGCCACTCTTGGCGGCGCCATTACAGTTGGTAAAACATTGACGATAAGTTCAGGTTCGGTGGATGTTTCTACAAGCAACTATGGCGTAACCGTTGGAGATACTTTTACGAACAATGTGGGGACAGCCGGTTTTGTGCAAAGAAGCGGAACGGTTACCTTAAACGGATCAGTGGCACAGGCCATAAACGGTTCAGGAGCAACCAACTTCTACTACCTTTTAAATAACAATGGCTCTCAAACCACAACCGTTTCCTCGGCAATAACTGTAAATGATACCCTTAATCTTACTACTGGAACTTTTGCTGCAGGTTCAAACCTGACTATGGCCAGTAATTCCGGAATTACAATTTCAGGAGGCAGCATGACAGGAACGCCACAGGGATCCAATGCCTATGATGTCGTTTATACAGGAAGCTCTAAAAATGCAGGCTCGGAAATGAGCGGAACCGGGCTAAGGAACGTAACGACGAATATGACCAATTTATCACAGATCGTTACGATGACTTATGCCATCAATATGAGTGGGACACTCACCACAACCCAAGGACAATTTTCAACTTCGGGATCCAATTATGGTATTACGCTGGGAGGTAATTTTGTTAATAATTCTGCATTTAACCAGAATAATGGCACCGTAACATTTGACGGAACTTCGGGACAAACTATTTCAGGTAGCAGCATCGGAGGTCTTACCTTTTATAACCTGGTTATAAATAATTCGAGTGGCGTATCCTTTGGCAGCCTTTATACAAATAACGTAACCGTAAATAATTTACTTACGCTAACCGCCGGAAGTATTACAACGGGAACAATGGCCAATAATCTGATCATTGCCCAAGGCGGAAGTACATCGGGTTTAAATTCTTCTCATTATATTATTGGCAACCTGGAACAATACATTGCTACAGGTACTAATGTCAGCCAGGCATTCCAGGTGGGAACATCAGGCAATTATACACCTCTTACGGTAGCATTCCCTACAGTAACTGTAGGAGGATATCTTCAGGTTTATTCAACAAATGGTCAACAGGGCTCCATAGGCAATAGCTCTTCATGCATTAATTCTTCAAAAGATGTCGCAAGGTATTGGACAATTACCAGTGTTGGTGCCACCATTTCCCCTGTCAATTATAACGTTAAGGCCACTTTTGTCAGCGGTGATGTTATCGGCGGTGCTAATACAAGCAATTTCGTTGTTCAGATCCTGAATGGTTCAACCTGGTATCACCCGACAACAGTTATCGCTGCCCGTACTTCAACATCTGATTCAGCAACCGGCCTTACTGTTACCGGTGCAATAGCCATTGGAGAACCGAAGGCTACTGTTATATCTGCACAAACGCCTTCATATACAGGGTGCGTCGGCGTTGACACGTTTTTTTCTGTTACTGCAACCGGAGTAGGATTGACCTATCAATGGCAACAAAATAATAATGGTGCCGGATGGACTAACTGCCAGGATACCGGTGTTTATGAGGGTTCAGCAACTAATGAACTGGATTTTTACGGCGGCAATGGGCTTACTTTATCTCTAAATGGGTATAGCTATCGTTGTATCGTTTACGCAACTTGTGCCACAAATGATACTTCTGCCATAAATACGCTTACGCTTTATGCGCCACCAACAATAACATCACAGCCGGCAAGTGTTACTATTTGCCCGAATTCAACAACAACTATTTCGGTAGGGGCAACCGGGAAAAGCCTTGTTTATCAATGGGAACTATCAACAAATAACGGATCTACCTGGAATACTCTTGCCAATACGGGAGTTTATACTGGTGCAACAACATCGGCCCTAACCATTACATCGGCACCAAACACGATGAATGGGTATCAATACAAATGCCTCTTAACCGGTTATTGTCCGCCGGGTACATCCACAAGTGCTGCAACACTCAGTTTTTATACTGCCCCAACTATATCCGGAAACCCATCGAATTCAACTATATGCTCTAGTGCCAATACGACTTTTAGCGTTTCTGCGTCCGGCAATGGCACTTTAACTTATCAATGGATTCTCAGTACAAATGGGGGATCCACTTATTCAACTATTGGCAATACAGGCGTTTATACTGGGACGACTGCCGCGACACTTACTCTTACCAATGTTCCCAATACCATGGACGGCTATGTCTATGAATGTATTGTAACAACAGCCAGTTGTTTGTCCTCAACCTCTTCTGCCGGAACTCTGAGAGTCAACTCCCTGACAGCTGCCACGGTCAACAGTCCTACCATATGTTCTACTGCAAATACAACTTTAACGGTTACCTCAACTACCACCGGAACAGCAACACTCTCTTACCAGTGGCTGCTCTCAACCAATAACGGATCGACCTTTGCTACCATTGCAAACTCAGGCGTTTATACTGGAGCGACTACGGCTTCTTTGACCCTTACCAATGTGCCCAATACCATGGACGGTTATGTCTATGAATGTGCTATTACGCCTTCATCCTGTACGGCTTTGACTTCTTCAGCCGGGACACTTCGTGTGAACTCCCTTACTGCCGCCACAGTCAACAGCCCTACGATATGCTCGGCTGCAAATACAACTTTAACGGTTAGCCCGACCAATACCGGAACGGCAACACTCACTTACCAGTGGCTGCTCTCTACCAATAATGGGTCGACCTTTGCCACCATCGGTAATACAGGGGTTTATACAGGGGCAACTACCGCTACTTTAAGCCTGGCCAATGTGCCAAATACCATGGACGGTTATGTCTATGAATGTGCAATTACACCTTCTTCATGTTCGGCTTTGACTTCTTCAGCCGGGACACTTCGTGTGAACTCTCTTACTGCTGCGACGGTTAACAGCCCTACGATATGTTCGGCTGCAAATACAACTTTAACGGTTAGCCCAACCAATACCGGAACGGCAACACTCACTTACCAGTGGCTGCTTTCTACCAATAACGGGTTGACCTTCGCTACCATCGGTAACACAGGTGTTTATACAGGCGCAACGACCGCTACTTTGTCCCTGACCAATGTTCCCAATACCATGGACGGTTATGTCTATGAATGTGCCATTACACCTTCTTCTTGTACGGCTTTGACCTCTTCGGCAGGGACACTCAGGGTGAACTCACTTACTGCTGCCACCGTCAACAGCCCTACCATCTGTTCTGCTGCAAACACAACCTTAACTGTAACACCAACAAATACCGGAACGGCAACACTCTCTTACCAGTGGCTGCTCTCGACCAATAGCGGGTCAACATTCGCTACCATCGCAAACTCGGGCGTTTATACAGGGGCAACAACGGCTACATTAACCCTGACCAATGTGCCCAACACCATGGACGGTTATGTCTATGAATGTGCGATAACACCTTCCTCCTGTTCGGCGTTAACCTCTTCTGCCGGGACGCTGAGGGTTAACTCACTTACCGCTGCGACCGTTAACAGCCCTGCCGTCTGCGTAGCTGCAAACACATCCCTGACAGTTACCCCTGTTAATACGGGAACGGCGACACTCACTTACCAGTGGCTGCTTTCTACCAATAACGGGTCAACCTTTGCTACTATTGGAAATACAGGGGTTTATTCCGGCGCAACAACAGCTACCCTTTCCCTTACCAACGTGCCTAATACCATGGACCTTTATGTCTATAAATGCGCCATTACCCCGTCTTCATGTACCGCAATCACTTCTTCGGCAGGAACGCTGAGAGTGAACTCGCTTACTGCTGCCACAGTCAACAGTCCTACGATATGTTCGGCTGCAAACACAACTTTAACGGTTACACCAACAAATACAGGTTCGGCAACACTCTCTTACCAGTGGCTGCTCTCCACCAATAACGGGTCGACATTCGCTACCATTGGTAACTCGGGAGTTTATACCGGGGCAACGACTGCTTCTCTGACCCTTACCAATGTGCCCAACACCATGGACGGTTATGTCTATGAATGTGCCATTACACCTTCTTCATGTACTGCTCTGACCTCATCTGCCGGGACACTTCGTGTAAACTCTCTTACTGCCGCCACGGTTAACAGTCCTACGATATGCTCGGCTGCAAATACAACTCTTACCGTAACACCGACCAATACCGGGACAGCCACACTCACTTACCAGTGGCTGCTTTCTACCAATAACGGGTCGACCTTTGCTACCATCGGTAACACAGGGGTTTATACAGGTGCAACTAACGCAACACTCTCCCTGACCAATGTGCCAAATACCATGGACGGTTATGTCTATGAATGTGCCATTACACCTTCTTCCTGTACGGCTTTGACGTCTTCAGCCGGGACACTTCGTGTGAACTCCCTTACTGCCGCCACGGTTAACAGCCCTACCATTTGTTCTGCTGCAAATACAACTCTTACCGTAACACCAACTAATACCGGAACCGCAACGCTTTCTTACCAGTGGCTACTCTCTACCAATAACGGATCAACCTTTGCTACCATTGGAAATACAGGGGTTTATGCAGGGGCAACGACCGCTACTTTAAGCCTGGCCAATGTGCCAAATACCATGGACGGTTATGTCTATGAATGTGCTATTACACCTTCATCCTGTACGGCTCTGACCTCATCTGCCGGGACATTGCGCGTCAACTCAATTACTGCTGCAACAGTTAATAATTCCACTATTTGCTCGGCCTCAAACACAACCTTTTCCGTAGTGACCACCCATGGAGGTCCTGCTTCGCTTTCTTATCAGTGGCTGCTTTCGACCAATAACGGATCCACCTTTACAACTATTTCGAATACAGGTGTTTATACAGGAACGACGACCGCTACCTTAACCCTTACCAACGTGCCTAACACAATGGACTCCTATGTCTATGAATGTTCGGTAACATTAACTTCAACAAGTTGCACTGCTTTTACTTCCACAACTGGGACGCTAAGGGTTAATAGTCTTACCGCTGCCACGGTCAACAGTCCCACTATCTGTTCTGCTGCAAACACAACTTTAACGGTAACTCCGACTTCGACAGGCTCAGCCACCTTGACTTACCAGTGGCTGCTCTCCACCAATAACGGGTCGACATTCGCTACCATCGGTAACACAGGGGTTTATACAGGCGCAACGACTGCTACCCTCACCCTTACCAATGTGCCCAACACCATGGACGGTTATGTCTATGAATGTGCCGTTACGCCTTCTTCCTGTACCGCAATCACTTCCTCGGCAGGAACGCTGAGGGTGAACTCCCTTACTGCCGCGACCGTCAACAGCCCTACGATATGTTCTGCTGCAAATACAACTCTTACCGTAACACCAACTAATACCGGAACGGCGACACTCTCTTACCAGTGGCTGCTCTCCACCAATAACGGGTCAACCTTTGCTACCATCGGTAACACAGGGGTTTATACAGGCGCAACGACCGCTACTTTAAGCCTGGCCAATGTGCCAAATACCATGGACGGTTATGTCTATGAATGTGCCGTTACGCCTTCTTCCTGTACCGCAATCACTTCTTCGGCAGGGACGCTGAGGGTGAACTCCCTTACTGCCGCGACGGTCAACAGCCCTACGATATGTTCTGCTGCAAACACAACTTTAACGGTTAGCCCGACCAATACCGGAACCGCTACACTCACCTACCAGTGGCTGCTCTCCACCAATAACGGGTCGACCTTTGCCACCATCGGTAACACAGGGGTTTATACCGGCGCAACGACCGCTACTTTAAGCCTGGCCAATGTGCCAAATACCATGGACGGTTATGTCTATGAATGTGCCGTTACGCCGTCTTCCTGTTCTGCCATCACTTCTTCTGCAGGGACACTAAGGGTGAACTCCCTTACTGCCGCGACCGTCAACAGCCCTACGATATGTTCTGCTGCAAACACAACTTTAACGGTAACTCCGACCAATACCGGAACCGCTACACTCACCTACCAGTGGCTGCTCTCCACCAATAACGGGTCGACCTTTGCTACCATCGGCAACACAGGGGTTTATACCGGCGCAACAACCGCTACTTTAAGCCTGGCCAATGTGCCAAATACCATGGACGGTTATGTCTATGAATGTGCCATTACCCCGTCTTCATGTACGGCAATCACTTCTTCTGCAGGGACGCTGAGGGTGAACTCCCTTACTGCTGCGACCGTCAACAGCCCTACGATATGTTCTGCTGCGAATACAACTCTTACCGTAACACCGACCAATACCGGAACGGCGACACTCACTTACCAGTGGCTACTCTCTACCAATAATGGGTCGACCTTTGCCACCATCGGTAATACAGGGGTTTATACAGGGGCAACTACCGCTACTTTAAGCCTGGCCAATGTGCCCAATACCATGGACGGTTATGTCTATGAATGTGCCATTACGCCTTCTTCATGTACGGCAATCACTTCCTCAGCCGGGACGCTGAGGGTGAACTCCCTTACTGCCGCGACCGTCAACAGCCCTACGATATGTTCTGCTGCGAATACAACTCTTACCGTAACACCGACCAATACCGGAACCGCTACACTCACTTACCAGTGGCTGCTCTCCACCAATAACGGGTCGACCTTTGTTACCATCGGTAACACAGGGGTTTATACAGGCGCAACGACCGCTACTTTAAGCCTGGCCAATGTGCCAAATACCATGGACGGTTATGTCTATGAATGTGCCATTACCCCGTCTTCATGTACGGCAATCACTTCTTCTGCAGGGACGCTGAGAGTGAACTCCCTTACTGCTGCGACCGTCAACAGCCCTACGATATGTT
>Ga0207007_1009_pt2 | contig 36198 bp, 31 predicted proteins | sample Alteio_BWMinCont_85_FD_153487 | JGI IMG/M metagenome (GOLD analysis project Ga0207007, IMG submission 153487) | Enriched cells from forest soil in Barre Woods Harvard Forest LTER site, Petersham, Massachusetts, United States -... | ecosystem: Environmental > Terrestrial > Soil > Temperate forest >...
ACCTTGACGGTCACGGTGGGCGCGGCGGCGCTTACTGCCTCGCCAGTGACCAACAACGTCACCGTATCCGATCCGGGTGATTCGGTGGCGGGTGATAAGTCTGCGAATGATTCCACGACGATCACCACGCCCGACCTGACCATCACCAAGACGCACACAGGCAGTTTCAGTGTCGGGACGAATGGCACTTACACGATCAATGTGACCAACAACGGCACTGCCGATACAACAGGGCAAATCACGGTCACCGACCCGCTGCCCGCTGGGCTTGGGTTTGTGGCGGCCGGAAGCGGTGGCGGCGGTTGGACGTGCACAAACCCGAGCGGTCAAACGGTCAGTTGCACTAACGCCGGCCCGATCACGAAGACTGGTGGAAACAGCAGCTTCCCGCTGGTCGTGAGCGTTGCCACTGGGGCCTTCCCGTCCGTCACAAACACCGTGACAGTCGCGGATGCGGGCGATGTCAACAATGCGGATAAATCATCAGCACCCGATCTAACCAACGTGACCGCGCCCGACTTGACGATCACGAAGACTCACCCGGCGAGCCCCAACTTCAAGGCTCTCGACACGAGCGACACCTATACGATCAAGGTGACCAACAACGGCAATGCTCCAGCCTCGGGCTCGATCACCGTTACTGACACACTACCCTCTGGCCTCACCTTTGTCGCGGCCGGTAGCGGTGGCAGCGGCTGGACATGTACAAATCCGAGCGGCCAAACGGTCACTTGTACGAATCCGGGACCGATTACCGCGGGAGCCAACAGCAGCTTCCCACTAAATGTTTCCGTCGCGCCTGCAGCGTACCCTTCGGTGACCAACAATGTGACGGTCTCCGACGCCAACGACCCAAAGACCACCGATAAGTCGGCCTCGGATCCGACCAACGTAGATAATGCACTGCCGGCCGTGACCCAGGTCACGCCAGTCAGCGCGATCATCACTCAGTCGGCCTCCATTACGATCAAGGGCACCGGCTTTAACTCTTCGACCAAAGTCACCTTCAACGGAGCGAATGTCGGGTCCGGCACAGCTTCGCCCGACGGCACTACGCTGACCATCACCATACCCGCCGCGCAGCTCAATGCCGCCGGACAAGTGAACATCTCGGTGACCAATCCGCAGGGCGGTGGCGGCACTTCAACCAATCTGCAGTTCACCGTGGTCGACTTCAGCCTGACGCAAGATGCCGCCAATCCCGGGACCATACAGATCACGGGGGGCACACCAGCAATGGTCAAGTTGGACCTGGCTACCAATCCGACCAATGCTCCGCTTCCGGCGGATGTCAATTTCACTTGTGCGTTCGTCCCAGCCGGCCTCGCGGGAGCGACGTGCGCGCTCGACACCTCGACCATTGCCAAGGGCAATACGGCCGGCAACGTAACAGCCACAATCCGTACTACCGGCTCCAATGGCAATATGACTTCCACTCCTCCAGCGGGCGCACCGGGCCAGAGGCCGATCAATCTGCTGGAGCTGACTGCGGCGACGCTCGCAGCGATGATGGGCATCTTCGCCACCTATAGGCGGAGGGCTCTGTCGTGGCGTCGTTTTCCGGCTTATCTGGCGCTGGCGCTCCTTGCATTAACCGCTGCGAGCTTGACGAGTTGCGCCTCGCAACAAACGCCGAAGGGACCGGCAAGTGTCACCGTCACATCTACTTCTGGAGGGGTCTCGCACACGACGACAATCAATATCAACGTCAACTGACCGACGCCACGCGGCCTGCAGAAGGCAGGCTGGGAGTCTGATCGGCTTATGCAGTTTGGAGTTTGCTCGGATGTGCGGCGTCATTGTGCCTGTGGATCGGGGTGATATTTGGCGGCCGGTTCCGGGCTTTCTACAAGCCGGATTTCACGCTACCGGCGTCCTGAATCGCCGTTCCCACCGAACTGGGAAATTCCTGCGCGGCGATCATCTGCCGCGCCTCGCCGCGGAAGGAAGGCAAGCGCTGGGCAAACACCGCGCCGGCGGCGATACACGTAAATCCACCCACCCCTACGGTCCAAGGCCCGCCGACGCGTGCCGCCACCGCGCCCGCCACCAGGGCCCCGATCGGCCCCATGCCGATGAAACTCATGGAATAGAGCGACATCACCCTCCCGCGCAAGCGGTCGGGCACCATGACCTGAAGCAGCGTGTTGGTGGCGCCCATTTGGATCATCATCGCAAATCCTGCCGGCACCAGCAGCGCCATCGATAGCCACAAATACCGCGAAAGCGAAAATAAAATCAGGCTTGTGCCGAAACACGTCGCGGCGATCCATACCCATCGCCCCAGACCGCGCACATGCGTTCGCGACGCCAGCGTCAGCGCTCCCATGAGCGCGCCCACTCCCGTAGCGCCCATCAGCAGGCCGAGTTGCCGCGCGCCACCGTGTAGGACGTGACCGACAAAAATCGGCATTAGCACTGTAAAGGGCATGGCCGCGAAACTGACGATCCCCACCAGCAACAGCAGTGCGCGCACCGGCACGGCCTGGCGCGCGAAACGGAATCCTTCGATCATGTTTTCGATCGGCGATCCGCTTTGTTCCAGTGCCGTCTGCTTCGTGAGGCGCATCAGCAGCAGGCCGGCGATCACCGCGATGTAGCTCACTCCATTTGCGAAGAAACACCAGCCCTCGCCGATGGTGGCCACCAGGATGCCAGCAATCGCCGGGCCGATGATGCGCGCGCCATTGAACATCGAAGAATTCAAGGCAATCGCGTTCAACAAATCTTCCCGGCCGACCATGTCAATCAAAAACGACTGCCGCGCGGGGATATCGAAGGCGTTTACCACGCCCAGCAGCGAGCTCAGCACGATGATTTCCCAAACGCGGATGACGCCACTAAGCGTCAGCACCGCCAGGGTCGAAGCCAGCACCATCGACGTGGCCTGCGTAGTGATCACCGTGCGATGGCGATTGCGACGATCGGCGACGATCCCAGCCACCGGCGCAAGCAAGAACACCGGGAATTGCCCTACAAAAGCTACTACGCCCAGCAACAGAGGCGAGCCCGTGAGCCGGAACACCAGCCAGTCCTGCGCGATGTTCTGCATCCACGTGCCGATGAGCGAGATGAGTTGGCCGCTGAAGAATAACTGGAAGTTACGATGGCGCAGCGCCCGCAGCGTCGTTCGCAAACCGCCTCGCGGCCCGCCGCCCGGTTGCGCGTCTCGCCGCTTGTGTGGGGAAGATGGGACGTTGCTTGTCACGCTGGCCATTCATCATTGTATCGCAGCCGGGCCGGTGATTTCGTGCGCGGGCAAAGCGTGGGGCGAGGCAATGCGCCGGGTGGGGAGAGAAGGAGGGTTCGGCGCGAAGGAGATTCGCTTTGCTACTCTGTGAACACAATTCCTACGCCGACCCGGTTTTCCTTAGTCCCCGGCTCGATTCGCACGACGTACCCGCGAAGGTCCAGGTGTTTGGCGTCCCCATTGCTGCCTTGATTTTCGATCCTCACCTGCAGCTCCGATTGCAGCCGCGGACTGTGGTCTAGGTAGATCAAGGCTCCGTGCAGGCTGAGATTGCCGATCACCGTTTCTTCCTCAAACGCCTGTCCATCCTGCGTGAAGCCCATCACACGGGCGCGGAAATGCGCTTCCCGCCGCAATCCTTCGTGCACCGAGGGGATGGCCGCATCCATTTTCCGGTCGGCCAGCGTCAGCACCATTCCCTCCGCGGCGGCCCAGGTGTTTTCAAATTTGTCGCGGGCCTCCCGCAGAATTCCATCGACAACCTTGTCGGAAGAGTCGGGGTCATGGTGAAAGAGAACGAGATTGCGGACGCCTGCGGCTTTGGCGACGCGCACGCCTTCCAGCCACGTTGAGTGGCCCCAGCCGCGGTGCGTCGCCAGTTGTTCGGGAGTGTATTGCGCGTCGTTGATGAAGATGTCGGCGCCTTCGGCAAGTTTCAACAAATTGCGGTCAAGCTCGGGCTTCCCGGGCTCATTGTCGGTGGCATAGACAATCGTCCCAGCGGGAGTCTCAAACCGGTAACCGAGGCAGCCTTGTGGGTGGTTGAGCCAGCAAGTCGCGATGCGCGTCCCGCGTACTTCAAACGCCTCGCTCCCTGCGACTTCGGTGAATTCGCGCCCCGCCGACATGGCGCTCAGGTCCACCGGGAAATACGGATAAGCCATCTGCGCTTCAAAAACGCGCTTCAGGCTGTCGTGGCCCAAAAACTCCGAGCGGAAACTATAGAAGTGGAATTTATTCCGTGTCGAATACAACGGCGCAAAGAATGGAATGCCCTGGATGTGATCCCAATGATAGTGGGTGACGAAAATGTGCGCTTCAATGAGCTTGTCTCCCGCTGCCGCTGCCCATCGTTTCCCAAGCATGCGCAGGCCTGTGCCGCAGTCCAGGATAAACTGCGTCCCGTCCGGCAGTTCCAGTTGCAGGCACGGCGTATTCCCGCCGTAGCGCCAGGTGCTGCGATCCACCGTCGGCGTCGAACCCCGCACGCCCCAGAAGCTCAATTTGGCGACGTTTTCCGGCATACTTAGGAGGTACTCTCGGCTTTGTCCTAGTTTTGGCTCACTTTATTGTTAGTTCCTGGGTTCGGAAATCCTCGCGAGAGAGTACTTTCCATGGTAGGCAGCAAGTTCTTGTGAAGTCAAATGCCTTTCGCCGGGAAGGTGCGCAAAATGAGCAGGTGGCGGCGATTCGGCAGTATCCGGCCCTGAGGCACTCGCGTACAATGAACCCGATGCACCAGCACCATGCCTGCGAAGGTCACCTGCGCGGGAGACCGGCGGGGAGTTTTCTGGCCGTGGCCCTGGTGGCTACACTCGGCCTGGTCGTCGCCGAACTGGCCGGCGGATATCTAGGCCATTCCGTGGCCCTCCTCAGCGACGCCGTCCACAATCTTTCGGACGTACCCACCATCGTCATCTCCTGGCTGGCGGCACTCTGGTCGGAACGTCCCGCTGACACCGAAAAAACCTTTGGTTACCGCCGTGCCGGAATTGTTGCCGCGTTCACCAACGGGATTCTCCTGGTATTGGTCGCCTTGGGCCTCTTCTGGGAGGCGTTTGACCGCTTCCTGCATCCTGTGGCGGTGCATGAGCAATGGATGATCGCGCTCTCGCTGGTGGCATTGGCCGTCAACGGCGGGATCACAGCCGGCCTGATGCGCGGCCGCCGCGACCTCAATATCCGCGCCTTGTTCGTTCACAGTTTGGGGGATGCCGCCTCCAACGTGGCAATTCTTGTCGGTGCGCTGGTCATCCGCTCGACGCATGCCGTTTGGCTCGATCCTGTGCTCGGCGCCCTGATTGGCGCCTTGGTGCTGTGGTCCACGCTCGGGATCCTCCGCGAATCGGGGCACATCCTGCTCGAAGGGCTCCCCCGGGAGATGGCCCTTGCCGAAGTGGCCCGCGACATCCTAAGCGTTTCGGGAGTCCAGGAAATCCATGACATTCATATCTGGACCCTGGGCCCCGATCTCCATGCCCTTTCTTGCCATGTGCGCATCCCCGATATGCATATGGAGGAGAGCGAAAAGATTCTGACCCATATCCGCGAACGCCTGGACCGGCAGTTTGGCATTCATCACGTCACCATTCAATTCGAGCGCGCTGGCCTGCCGGAAGCCGGCTATTACATGCCCGGACCCTTGCACTCATCAAATCCTGAATCTTGATTTATCTCCGCCGCGGGGAAAGTCAGTCCGGCAAGACCAGCGTTGTGCCGTTGGCGTCGTTCATCTGACGCGTGGCATCTTTGTCCAGCTCGCCAACCGCAAAGGAACGCCGCAGGCCTTCCTGCGTGATGTAGGTCAGCCGGTCTCCGGTAATGACAAACGCCACTGCGAACTGGACTTGCCCATCGCGCCGCACGAGGACGAATTGGCTGAGCTCGGGCAGCGGAGTTTGCTCAGCCAGCGAAGCTTGTTCGGGAAGAGGAGGCGCCGCAGCTTCCCGCAAAGAACCCTCCCCGGCAGGATCCGGCGGCGCAAGGACGATCGTTTGAGGCGGCTGTTGGACTACGATTACCGAGGGTTGTTGCTGCGGATAGATGAAGCCGCTGCCGCCAAAATAATACGGCGATAGAGAATCAAAAAAGATGGGCGCCAAAATCGCAATGGGCCTGCCGGTGAGACGATGGGGCAGCATCGCGCCACGGATGGCCGCCAGGTGCACATAATCGAAGCCCAGTCCCGGTACCGCCGTGAAGGACGCAAAATTCGTGCTCAGCGGAGCGGCGGTTGTGATTGCCATTCGGCTCGCGCGGGTTTGCCCGGGCGTCATCCCTCGCGAACCGCCTCCGCGAGATTGCGCCCATCCCGGCGCACCCGCGGTCAGCAGTGCCGCAGCCGTTAGGATGTGCCCGATCTTGATCGCTCGAATCATGTCTATCCGATGTCTATATAAGAGATGCTCCCGCTCAGTCTGCCGGTTGCACCATTCTACCTCCAAATCTCCCATCTATTCCCCTGCGGTTGGAACCGGCAGCCGCCGGCCCGCTTTCCCTTGCAGTCCTGATATAATGCCGCCTTCTCTAGCATGCAGGAAATCCAAAACAACGCGCTTCGCGACTCCGGCGCCGCCGGTAAACCAAAGGAACAAGTTCCGGAAGGATCCTCCAGTTATTGCCCGGTGTGTTCGCAACGGCTGCAATCGCACCGGTGCAAGTTGCTCTGCCCCGTCTGCGGCTACTATATGTCTTGCTCGGACTACTATTGAACGGCTCGCCGGAGCAGCGTCTTCCGGCACACTTCTGCATTAGGAAAAGGACATGGCCATGGCTCTGAAAATGAATTCCCTTGAAGTCGACGGCGTGGTTGTTGTGGGCCTCGAGGGCCGCATCGTGCTCGGTGAGGAAAGTAACGCCTTTCGCGAACTGGTCAAGAACTTGCTCGCCGGCGGCAAGAAGAACATCGTGTTGAACATGGACCATATTACCTATATCGACAGCGCTGGTCTTGGCTCGCTGGTGGCCGCTCATCACAACGCCCGGTCACAGGGCGCTTCGCTGAAGCTCTGCAACCTCGGCAACAGATTTCAGGAAATTCTGCAAGTGACCAAACTGCTCACCGTTTTCGACGTCTACCTTTCCGAAGCCGAGGCGGTGCACAGTTTCGCTAAATAGCAGTTCTTCCTGCGTTCCAACGTGCGCGCTCCCCTCGCGCGAAAGCGCGAAAGGAAAGAAAAAAGAAATAATAGCTACTCCATGCGGTAGAGCGTCATGCCGCTCATGAGCTTGGGGTAGAAGTCGGTCGATTTCTGCGGCAGCACCTCACCGGCAAGGGCCATCCGCGAAACCTGCTCGACTCCCACCGCATTCAATAGGAAGCAGACTTGCGCCCGGCATTCATCGACGGCGGCAATCGCTGTGTCCATCTCCCGTTCATAGGTGATGTTTCGTTCCGTGGATACTGCTGCGGGCGTAATGCCCAGGCCGTTCTCCAGCAGCAGTCGGTGCAGCAGCACCACATCCAGCCGGCGCTGCTCCGGCGACGCATCCGGCAGCGCTCCGGCCAGGTCTGCATCCATGCGGGGCTGCAACAGGTAGAATGTGCCTTGCGTGTACATGCCGATGGCCCGGCTCTGCTTCCCGCGTGCCTCCAGTTCGCTCCGGAATTTCCCGTAGATCACGCCGCGCGCCGCATCGCTCCCATAAGAATATTCTTGCTGGTCGAACAGCGGACTGATCTTGCGGAGAAACCCGTCGGCATCGAATCCGCCCAAGTTTCCGACCACGCGATGCGTCGGCAGGATCAGCAAACCCTCGCCGCGCGTGTTGAAGAAAGTCATCATCACTTTTTCGTACGGCGCGTCGCGATCCTGCCGCCCACTCTGGGCCCGGCGTTCGTTGCGATAGGCCAGCGCCGTTTCATAGCGGTGGTGCCCGTCGGCGATCACCAGTTTCTGGGAAGCCATGGCGCGCTGCACTTGCTCAATCATCGCAGGATCGAATACCGGCCACAGGCGATGCACAACTCCGTACTCGTCGCACGCTTCCGCCGGAGCCGGCGTGCGCGCGGTTTCGTCCAGCAGGGCGTCGAGGCGGCGCTCCGTGTCCGTGTACAGCATGAAAAGCTGTCCGGTATGGGTCCGCGTGTGCCGCAAAAGTTCCAGCCGGTCGGCCTTGGGTCCGGCCAACGTCTGCTCGTGCCGGAAGACGACCCCCGCGGAATAATCCTCGATCCGCCCCACTGCGATGAAGCCCTTGCGCGTGCGTCGTTCCGTCGTGCCCGGTACCGTGTATTCCTGAAAATAGACGTAAATTCCCGGCGCCGCGTCGCGCGCCAGAATACCCCTGCTGATCCATTGCGTGAGGGCTTCCGCCGCGCGGGTGTAGACACTGTGATCGGGCGTGTCGCTGGGCGACGCCGTTCCCTTTTCGACTGTGATCAGGTTGTACGCGCTGGCCTTCCCGTACGCCTGCTGCATCGCCGGGGTAATCTTGTCGTATGGTTGGGTCACTACATCGGCAAGTCTGACGCGCTGAAGGTCATAACGATAGGCTGTAAACGGGAAGATTTCGGCCATGGGCTCTCGGGCTCTTTCTGGGTCCTGGAAAAACAGCAAATTTTAGCAGCCCGCCGCGGCATCGCCAACCGAACATACACTTTGTCGGCTAACGAACGCTGAAGCGCAGCGAAATGGTCTTGGTCGTGATGTGTTCGGTGACGCGCTCGAACGTGTCAATATCAAACGCCTGGCCGATGTGATTGCCCGCGAGGTCTTCGATCCCCGTATCCACAACCAGTTGATAATCCCCCGCCTTCCACGGTTCATGCGGCGTGAAGCGCCATTGCGCTTCTCGATTACCGACGCTCACCGTCCCGGTGACGCCGCCTTGCGCGCTCGAAATGCCAAGCATTCTTTGCAGCAACGGATAATTCATCGGCGTGGGGAAATCCGCCACCACGGCTTCCGGCGTGCCCGCTTTGGGCGCGGTCACCCGCCATTGCTTGGGATCGGGCGGATTTCTCTCCGCTGGTCCGCCGCGAAAAGATTTGCGGAAGCCTTCCACCATCGCCACGCCGCGCGCGTCTTGCCAATCGCGGTCAATCACCAGCGTGTACAACTTTCCTTCGGCGATCGGCGGTCCGATCCTCTCATTCGACGTCAGCCCGCGTTTGATGCGCCCAGGATCGAAAGTCATCGTCAGCCGCTGGTAGCTCGGGTCCCACAGTTCCTCGCCGGGCAGAAACACTCCTTGCGCTCCTTGCAACTCTTTCCCGTTTTCATCTCGCATGTGGATGCGCTGACCGGCTTGGCCCCGGCTCATTGGGGCGGAGAAGTATATGTACAGCCTCAGTTGATTGCTCGGCAGGACATCCCCGGATGGGTAGACGTGCTCGACGCGCGCCAAGGGAGTTTTGTCCTGGCGCGGTCCGTCAAATATTTTCTCTACAAGAGCGCCGCCTCCCGGCGGCTGGAAAATCGCGCGGTAATGCGCACCGGCTGCGATGGGATAACTGGGGTGAAAAACCAGGGCATCGCCTTCGACGGCATAAGTGCCGGCCAGAGCTGGCACATCTCCGGCTCCGGCGTAAACGGTGAAAACCGAGCCCCAACCCTTTGCCGGCGCCGTCGAGGGTGCCTTCCAGCCGGCCACCTTGAACGTGCCGCCCTCGAATTGAATGGATACCGCTTGCGCGGTTGCGGTCATCCTCAGCAGCAGGAGGATGACCGCAATACCGGCAAGCCTAAGTTTCAACAAGATGCTGCTTCTTTTTTTTAGGGCAGCGCGATCGTTTGCAGGTTCAGCGGCCCCGCGGGCGGTCCCGGTGCATAGGACAGACCGGTGAACTTCCCGACGAGAATCAAAGCATTCGAGTCGTCGAGTTGCGTGAGGTGTTGCACGCCCTTGAGTTCACCCATCGTGTCATAGGGAACGCCGGCAACGTCGGTGATGGTCGGCGAAGCGATCGCCGGATACGTTTCCAGGTGATCGGCTTTGAGCTTGGTCACGCCCAGGGAGGAGTTAGCGATCAGGATGTACTCGTGGCCATCCTTCCTGTAGGGAACCATATCCAGCGGTTGATTGCCCATGCCAAGATCGGCAATCTCCACACCCTTCACCTTGGCGCCGGGCTTCAAGTCGCTCACCGGTATCTTCACCAGGGGCGTGCAGGTATAGGCCGCCAGAATGTATTGTTGCCCCGAAATGGTGTACGGAACGAACGTCCGCACCGGAGCCGCCGTCTCAAACCGCCCGTGCGATGAGTGCCATATCTGCAGCGTGGTCCCTTCCGCCGCTTGCTTGAAGGGGAACGGGATGGAGCGCAGCGCCGAAGCCCATTCCTCGTTCGACAAGCCGGCCACGATCACGTTGCCGTTTACGTAGTTCATGTCCGTGATGGTTTGCATGCGCGGGTTCTGCCGGCCGCTGGTATTTGCCGCGGGCGCATCCACCAGGCTCACCGAAGAGTGCTTGACGTTGTCCAGCGAAACTGTGGCGATCTTGCCCGCTGCGTCCACGCGCACGATGAGCGGCATCGCATCCGGGCCACGCCCGCGCGAACCCGACAGATACACATTCTTCGAAATGGGGTTCACCTTCACGTCGTTGATCATGATCTGATCCGGCGTCACACCCACTAGCGCCGCGATTTTCTCGTCGATTCCCTGAACGTTGATCTTCGCGGCTGATGCGGGAACTTTCCGGTCTTCGGTATCGATCGCCACGATACTGCCGCCGACGGAATCGCCCACGAAAAGGATGCCGTCCGGCCCGAAGGCCAGGGCCCCCGCTGACATGAGTTGAGCTTTGCCGGAGGGCAAGTCGGCCAATGGGCTGGCGGGCTTGCGAGCGGCAGTTACACCGATTGCGAATGCGGCGGTAAGACACAAGGCCACCGCTGTGCTGACAATCATCATTCGGCGCATATTGACTCTCCTGTTGTTTAAGTCTCGGACCCACTCCCGTTTATCACGGTCTAGCGTGTGCGTCAATCAAATGGTAGCTCGCCGGGCTTCCTAAACTTGTCTTCTGTTCGAGACCACCGGAAATCTGTTACCCTACGCGTTGAAAACATGCCAAAGGAGAATGACGATGCGGCGACTTCTGCTTCTCACCTGCATGCTTGCTTCGGCTGCGACGCTCAACGCGCAGTCCAAAAACCTGACCATCTATTGGATTGATGTCGAAGGCGGCGCGGCCACCTTGATGGTGTCGCCCTCCGGAGAATCCATGCTGATCGACACCGGGTTCCCCGTCGACGATCGCGACGCCAAGCGTATCTATGCAACCACTCAAATGGCCGGCTTGAAAAAGATCGATCACCTCTTGATCAGCCATTACCACGCCGACCATGTGGGCGGCCTCGCCGCGCTCGTCAAGATGATACCGGTCGGCCACTTTTACGATCACGGTGATGGCATCGAGCCGGAGAATATCCAATGGCTCAACAGCGAGAAGACCGCCTCCGCCGGCAAACGCACCATCGTCAAGCCCGGCGATGTGATTCCTTTCAAAGGCGTTCGCGTCCAAGTGGTTGCTTCGGATATGAAAGTTCTGGATAAGCCCATCAACGGTGGCGGCGCGCCCAATCCACTCTGCGAGAACGCCGAACAGAAGGCTCCGGTCACGCCCGAAAACCAGCGCGTGGTCGGCGTCCTGGTCTCCTTCAACAAGTTCAAATACCTGAATCTCATCGACCTTGACTGGGAAAAGGACATGGAGCTGGCCTGTCCGGTCAACAAGCTGGGCACGGTCACCGTCTACCAGACCAGCCGCCACGGCTCGCTCGACGGCGCGGGCTCTCCGCCATTTCTCGGGGCCATCAAGCCGCAAGTCGTAATCGTGAACAACGGGCCACGCAAGGGACTGGGCCAGGTGGATCCCCCCGTGTCGCTCACGCCTCCCGGCCAGCAGAGGGCCCCCTACGAACACACTTCCTACCTGCGGCTCGCGCAGATTCCAGGAATCGAGGGCATCTGGCAGGAGCACCTGTCGCTGCTCGATAGCGACCCGCATCACAATACTTCGCCGGACATGATTGCCAATTTCGAGGAGACCAAGGACTGCAAGGGCAATGGCATCAATGCCTCGGTCGCACCCGACGGCAAATTCACTGTCACCAACAGCCGCAACGGGTTCACCAAGTCCTATATCGCACGTTGAAATCGCAAAGATGGATCGCCGCAATCTGCTTCAGGTCCTGGGATTCACTGCGACGGCTGCGCTTGTCGCCGGCGCCGTGCCCAAAGGCGTGGCCGCGTTTGTCGCCTCCGCTTCCCACCCAGCCGTGGTTGGCGGCGATGTCTTCCCGCTGACCACCGTCAATCACTTGTCTTTGTCTGTGGCCGACTACGCCCGGAGCCGCGATTTCTACGTCGAACTGTTTGGGATGCGCGTGCAATTCGACGATGGCAAGCGGTGTGCCGTTGAGTTCGGCAGCCTCACGTCACCCAACGCCATGTACATCGGCGCCCTCGCCAAGCCTGGCGATAAGCCAGCGGTTGGCCACATCGCCTTCGGGATTCCGAATTTTTGGGCTCAGAGGGCTGCCATCAAAACCGAACTGGACCGTCGTGGAGTGAAGGTGCGGCCGGATGGTGAAGCCGGGTGGACGCTCGATGATCCGGCGCACTCCATGACCCCGGGCATGCAAGTGGTTCCCGAAAAAGACCAAGCCATGTATCCGGGCGCCGATGCGCCGTGCGCTGTGGCGGCGTCGGACAAATGCCGGGCGGGATGGCAGGCCGGCCAGAAAAATCTCGACGCCGTGCCCAAGCCCAGCGGTAAAGGTTTCACAGCCACCTCCTTCAGCCACATCGTTTTGCATGTGCCCGATATCGCCGCCGAGCGCGACTTTTTCACCGATTTGTGGGGGATGAAGGTGATTTCCGAAAAACAAGGCGTGCCCAATCCCGAATGTTTGCTGCGATTTGGTCAGAACACCTTAGATCTCCGCCAGACCAGCAAGCCCAGCGACAAGCCATACTGCAATCAATATGGATTCGTGATCGGCAATTTTGACCGGAATAACGTGGCAGCCGAACTGAAGCGTCGCGGCCTGAATCCCGAACCCGATCCCCAATGGGCCTTCGCCATAAAGGATCCCGACGGGCTGCGCATCGGTGTCGCCGAAAAGGCGTAGCGCTCCACGCTTCATCGCGCCTGCCTTCGGCGCGGGCCACCTGGCTCCCAACAGCAATCAGCCGGCACGCGACTCAGCTCCGTGCCCTAGCGCCGAGATCGATGCGCGCCGCCGCCCAATCCGCCCAGATCAATGATAACCGCGATCAGCAGCCACAAAAGATTGATTCCCGTTGTCGGCATGCCGCTGTTAAGTTCCCATGCGTATACGATCGTGGTGAGCGGCAGGAAAAGGAAACCGAGTACCGGCAGCGCGAGGCCACCGTGGAATGCGCGCTGCAGGTAGGTCGACATGAACCACATCAACACCAGCACGACGCGCGGAAACAGCATGATGATGAACAGGAGGAGGCAAGGCATAGTCACTCTCAAGCCGGGACGCACGATCCGGCGCAGCGCGATGATACCAGATTCCCGCCAAGCGATCTTCCCCCTCGCCTCCATTGCATAGTCAACAGTTTGGCGAATGATCCCGCCTCGGCCACAAAGAAATCTTGCTGAAGTTGTCGGTAGAAATGAAGTTGTGCGGTAGAGCACAGACACAGGCCCTCACTCCTTCTATGCTGAGTACAGAGTTTCCATGCCATCTGCTTGACGGGTTCTCGCCGCATGGTCAACCCTAATCCCAACGGATCCATCGGGGGAAAGGGGCCCTATCCAAGAGAAGCGACCCGGGGTGAATGCCCAAAGGGATGAGCCCAAAGGCGATGCACCCGAAGGTGATACCCATGATGAATGCGATGAAGCCAACGCGGGAGCGGGAAATGGTTGTTTCGGCTCTGCTGCTGTTTCTGATTTTGATTCTTGTGACCATCTATCCCGTAAACGCTCAATCTCAGATAGGTCGTCCGTTCGCCCCGACGCCCGGCCGGTCCAGTGGCTTGCAGTCAATGCACCCATACCCGTAAAGGCGAAGCTCGTGGGCGCTCCTGTAGTAGTGAGAAACTCCAGGGGGGAACCCGTCCTGAATCTCGCCCCAACCAATCTTCGTGCCTACAACTACGAGGCCAGCGCCAAGCCGGCAATCGACAGCTTTGGGGCTGATTATCCGCCGCCTCCAGTAGCCATGCCGGCGGCTCCTCTCTCCGCCACGCCGCCTGGAACCTTCGGCTTGCCGAATATGCCTGGCACGGCGCGAACGCCCACCACCGACGCTCTGCGCGCCGGCAACATGGACCTTGGAGCGTTGGCCGTGTGGGTAGTGAGGCACGCGCATGCGCCCAAAATCAACTGGTCGGCTGCGTCCCAGTAAACGAGTGAACGAGGGGGCCCAGGGAAGGCCGCGGTGAACGAGGGAAAGGATGATCGGCGAAATCCGCGCTGCCGCACGAACTAAGAACAGCGCAATTCCGCCCACGGAGGATCTCTCATGAAGCCTGTAAACATGGAAAGCTCCATCGGGTTGGACCGCATCGCGACGTGCAATGAAGTCCGCTGCGCAATGGCGGTTTCGTCTCAAAGTCCTCTAGAACTCGTCGCCTGCGACGATTTCCACGAGATGCATTCTGACTTCACCGCCTGCGCTTACAACCTTCCCGAAGAAATTGTCTGGTTGGCGATCCGCAGCGAAATTCCCGATCTTTCAAACTAGGCCATTCCTCGCAATGGGACTTGCTCGGTTCCAAAAGCCGCTTCGCGAGAAGTCACCTGGCATCCCGCAAGGCGCGGGGATATCTCCCGGAACAACAGCGGTCTTTTGACCCTCGACTTGACGCGCCTGATAAAATAGAAGTTAGCAAGCGCGAGGACTGCGTGGCTCTAAGCTCCGGACGAGTTTTCCGGCCCCTCCGTAACTCCGCCACTGCGGCGCCCGCCACAGAGCATTCGCAAGTGTTGAAAATGCTCGACTTCAAATCCTTTATATTCCGCACTTACAAATCTTGTAATCCCCCGCTGAAAACACGCGGCTTAAAGTCGTTTAGAATCCGCATTTACCCCAAAAAATCATCTCCTTTGCTTTCAATTCCTTGCGCACTCTTTCGCAGAAACACCCGGGGTGGGGGGCAGAGTGTATCGGTAATAGAGAGGCAAAAATGGGACTCCTTTCAATGATGGAAAGGATCCCCTGCAAGGAAACACCATGACTACGGGCCAAGCTCAATTCGGCACTGTGCGCGCGCTGGCTTTCGATTTGGACGGCACGCTGATCGACTCGAAGCTCGATCTGGCCCTCTCGGTCAACGCCACGCTCAAGCACATGGGCCGCGCGCCGCTTCCCCAGGAACGCATTTTCGGTTACGTCGGCCAGGGCGCGCTGCGCCTGATCGAACAAGCGCTGGGACAGGCCACTCCCGAGGAGTGCCATCGAGGACTGCAATATTTCCTGGGCTATTATCGCCAGCACATGCTGGACAATACCGTGACTTATCCCGGCGTGCGCGAGGGGCTGGAAGCTCTGGAGGGCATGCCCATGGCCGTGTTAACCAATAAGCCCGTGCGCATCAGTCAACTCATTGTCGAGGGATTGGGTTTGGCGCGATTTTTTCGCGTGGTCTACGGCGGGAACAGCTTTGAGACCAAGAAGCCTGATCCCGCGGGGTTGAACGTATTACTTCGCGATTTCGGCGCCGCTCCCAAACAAGCCATGCTCGTCGGCGACTCCGAAGTCGACGTGCAAACCGCGCGCAACGCCGGCACGTGGGCCTGCTGTGTTACCTACGGTCTCGGGCGTGACCGCCTGACGCAATATCCCCCCGATTTGTTGGTGGATAGCCTCACCGAGCTGGCCGCGCGTTTGGATGCCCAGCCCCGCGATCTCAGGCATCGATAACCTCCCAAACAATACACTTCGGACGATCCTTGGAACGCTAAGTTGTTAATTTGTAAACTGATAGCATAGCTCGTTTCGCAATTCTCATTATTCAAGATCCACCCATCTCCCCCTGTTGCAACCCGTTGAATGGGGCAGCAATTCAGAACTAATAGTTAATTACAAAGATGCAAAGGGGACGAACCATGTAAAGAGCGCGCCTTGCTTAGCGTTACGCAATCGACAGCGGCTCCAAACTCCTGCATGCTCTAGATGTCACCACTGGAGCGGAGAAATTTGGCGGCCCGGTAATGCTTCAGGCAAGTGTAGTTGGGGATGGAGATGGGGCGGTAGAGGAGCAAGTTGGTTACGACGCCCTTCGCGAAAACCAGAGACCGGCCTTGCTGCTAATGGGGTTGTCTATATAGCGGCGGCGGCGCACGGAGACAATGCCCCCTGGCATGGTTGGGTCCTCGGATACAATGCAACGACTCTCCAGCAAGTAATTATGCCGATCTCGGGGGCGATGTCATTCGGCTCTCCTGTATCGGTTGCTGGAACCGTGGTGATTGTTGGAGGGTTAACGAAACTCACCTGCCAGAGCGGGGTGGGGCCCACTCCATCCGCGTCAAAGGCATACACGCTGTCATGTTCTGTCGCTACATAGACGACGTTATGGAAGCCCTGGCCGGGGATGTTCACGCTGGCCACATAGAGAGGCGAGGCATAAGCAACCCCGTCCAGTTGGTATGTGGCGAGCTTTCCGAATCGCACATGAGCTATCTCCATTGCGTGTATTTTATTCAGGGTCTCGGGCGAGACCGCTTGGTGGAATATCCCCCTCCCCCGATTTGTTGGTGGATAGCCTCACCGAGTTGGCCGCGCGTTTGGATGCCCAGCCCCGCAATGCCGTTGGCCCTCACCGACCGGAAGCAAGTATCGCCTATGGCTATGGACTATAAACTCCATGAAGGTCAAAATGGCCGAAGGCAACGAAACAGTGATGCAGAGGTATTGTGCTTGGAAGGAGCGGGCAAGAGTCGGAGTTTATTGATGCCCAGAGATGAAACATCGTTCTAGGATCAAATTTCTCTTATTAGTCGGCGCGTTGGGGGCAGCTGGCGTGCTACTTCTGAATCTCCCGAGTTTGCCTCCTCGAGCCGTGGTTTTTTCCCAATCCAAGGAAGACTTGGAGGCCTACGACTTTGTTGAAGTCACTGCGCTAGTATCCGCACCCCATGCTCGCAATCCTTTTACAGACGCTGGTATACGAGGAACATTTGCAATGGTCGCGGGAAACAAGCGTTGGCAAGTGGAAGGGTTTTGCGACGCAGAGGATGGCAGCGTTTACCGTATAAGATTCATGCCGCCGACACCGGGGGACTATACCTACTCCGTCGAATATCGCCAGGCATGGTCCACCAAAACATCAAACGGCACGTTCCGCGTGAGGGATGGTCACCGCCGTGGTCCGATCCGGATTGATTCCCAAAACCGCTGGCACTTTGTGTGGGAAGGTACCGGCGAGCATTACTTCTTCAACGGCACAACCGCGTATTGGTTAGTTGGCTGGCGGGACGATCAAGTCATCCAGTCCAGCATTGAGAGGCTCCATCAACTAAAGATCAACCGAATGCGAGTGACGGTTGTAGGCAGAACCGACAAGTATTATGGCGAACCGGTTGTGGCCGGAGAGAATTGGACGCCTCTCATTACGCCTTGGCCGTCCGACCAAGGCGTGCGCTTGCTTCATTTTCTCGGGCGCTTCGGCCAGCGGTATGGCATGGGTATTGGCCGGGGCATATTTGACTCCATCGCTGAATTTGGAGTAGCCGACGACATCTTTCACCCTGGCTTCGACTACAGTCGCTTTCAAGTGGCGTATTGGCAGAAGTTCGACCGAGCGCTTCGCTTTGCTCGAGATCGTGACATGATTTTCTCTCTGGTCCTCGACATGAACGACGGCCGGGTTCACCCTGCCCCGTACAGCTCCGACGAGAGTCGCTATATCCGGTACGCGATCGCCCGCTTTGGCGCCTTCTCAAATATCACATGGGATCTCGGCGACGATCTCGATATGTACCGGGATGATGCTTGGACGCATGCTACTGGGGCTTTGGTTAAAGAGTGGGACCCGTACAAGCATTTGGCTACAAGTCATCCAGTGGATATCGTCCACCAAGATCGAACTTCCGACTGGTTTGATTTCACGTCATTTCAGGAATGGTCGCGAGTGCAACACGCATTTATGCTAGCCCAGCGCAAGCAGCAGGAACATCTTGGCAGGATCATCCCGCAGACGAATGAGGAATATGGGTATGAGGACCACTACCCGTTGTGGGCCCCGGGCTTGGGGTCGGAGTCTGCCGATACCTTGCGCAGGACGGCTTGGGAAATCGCAATGGCCGGAGGTTACCAGACCTCAGGCGAGACTGCGCGGCGTGGTACCAATATCTGGCCGGATACCGGCGGCGGATGGATGAACGGCCGCGGGGACGATACCATGACCATGTTTCAGGGATACGCCCACATGGTTGACTTCTTCACAAGTTTCGACTGGTGGAAGACCGAACCCCACGACGAGTTGGTGAACAACGGCAATTACTGCTTGGCAAAGCCCGGAGACGTTTATGCTGTTTATCTCCCGCGTGGTGGCAATGTGACCGTGCGACTTCCGGCGGGTCACTATGTGGGCATCTGGTGGAATGCAACAACGGGAGATACGACCTCTCCGGCCTCAGTGAACGTCACGGCATCTTCGTGGACTTCACCTTCGGTCCTTGGGAAAACTGATTGGGCACTTCTCCTAAAAAGGAGATAAGAGAGTGACTCATCTCTATTGTTTAGGTGCGGAAAATGAGGAAGAGCGCCGTCGGCCTCCTAGTGTTGTTTTTGGCGGGCTGTGGTGGTTCGCCGTCACCAAGTAATACGACGGCCAGTAGCCAACGGTCTGATATGACCGTGACCCCGTCCTCATTGTCGTTTGGAAATGCCTACTCAGGTACGACCATCGCTTTCCCGGAAGCGCTCACCAATTCCAGGAATTTCAACATTGTCATCGAGGGCGTTAGTATTTCTGGTACCGCCTTCGACGTCGACAAAACGATTGTATGACTGACCATTAGGCGAGGGGAAAGCACAACTCTATACATGTTTTTTGCTCCGATGCAGACCTGCCAATTCCTTGATGCGGAAGCCATCGAAGTTGTCGCGTTCGTTGCGTGTTTGCCCGATTAAGCAAGAAAGCGACTATACTGTACCGCTTACGTTACTCTTCACATGTGCGGCATTTGCGGAATCTTCGACTTTAAGGGCCAGCCCGTCGATGGGGAACTTTTGCGGCGGATGATTGGCCGAATTCGCCATCGTGGGCCGGACGGCGAAGGCTATTTCATCTGCGGGCCCATCGGACTGGGCAATTGTCGCCTGAGCATTATCGATCTGGGAGGCGGCGCCCAGCCGCAATCCAACGAAGACCAGAGTATCCAAGTTGTATTTAACGGAGAAATCTATAACTTTATTGAGTTGCGACAAGAACTGATTCAGAAGGGCCACAGATTCAAGTCCCGCTCCGACACCGAAGTCATCATCCATGGCTATGAAGAGTGGGGAGTGGATTGTACCAATCGATTCAATGGAATGTTCGCATTTGCATTGTGGGACGCCAACCAGCGGAGATTGCTGCTGGCCAGAGACCATTTGGGCGTCAAGCCTCTTTACTATGTCCGTGTCGGCAAGCGCCTCTTGTTTTCGTCGGAAATTAAGGCCCTATTGATGGATCCGGAATGTCCGCGCGAGGTGGACATTCAATCTCTCAGCCAGTTGTTCACTTTGCGCAGTGTCCCATCTCCCGGGACTTTGTTTCGCGGCATCATGAAACTTCCCCCTGCTCATCGCGCGACGGTGCGATCGACAGGCATGCAAACGGAACGTTATTGGAATTGGACGCCGAAGATTCGCACCAGGATCAGAGAGCCGGAGTTAATTGAAGAGTATCAGACACTGGTCGAAGACGCAGTGCGCCTACAGATGCGAAGCGATGTTCCGGTGGGGTTATTCCTGAGTTCCGGAATTGATTCATGCTCCTTGCTGGCGATCATGAGCAAGGTTGCGAGCCAGCCGGTGTGCACGTTTACCATAGGATTTGAGGATAGCGGGAAATCGGACGAGACAAACGATGCACGCCTGACGGCGACGATGTTCGGAGCCGATCATTCGGACTTTGTCTTGAGCGCTCAAGACTATGAGAAATATTATGGACGCTATCTGTGGGATCTGGAAGAACCCGTGGCTCACGAAGCTGCTGCTGCCTTTTACTTCGTCGCGTCGATTTCCAGCCGGAAGGTCAAGGTAGCATTGACGGGCCAAGGCGCCGATGAACCCTGGGCGGGCTACGGCCGGCACGCCGGCGTGAAATTGTCAGGAGTTTATTCGAGGCTGCCGCGCTTTTTGACCAAAACCCTGCTGGCTGCCGCCGGCGAGCGCTGGGTCAAGAACGAGCGTTGGAAGCGAGGATTTGCGGCGCTCCATGAAAGAGACGTGCTTTCCAGATTGGTGAATGTGTACTCCTTCTTTTCTTCGCAGATGAAGGCGCAACTGTTCCAACCATGGGTCAAGGAACAAGTGTCTTGCGACGGCGCCGAGGCCAGACAGGCGTTGGGGTGTTTGCAATCGGAAGTTAAGGACATGGATACACTGACTCAGATTCTTTATATGGACACACGCACAAATCTTCCCGACGATCTTTTGATGGTAGCCGACAAGACTTCGATGGCGAACTCGCTGGAGGTCCGGGTGCCCTTCTTGGACCGTCGTCTGGTAGAGTTTGCCGAGACCCTGCCGGCGAACCTGAAGCTGCGAGGTTTTCAGGGCAAATATCTGCACAAGAAGGCCATCGAAAAATGGCTTCCCCGAGAAGCCATTTACCGGAGGAAAAAAGAATTCAACACGCCCATCGACAAGTGGTTACGAACCTCGATGCGGCCTTTTGCAAACGATTGTTTGCTCAGCAAAGAAGCCGCCGTAAATCGATACTTCGATCGCAACTTTGTGCGGGAGATGTTCGATCGACATGTGAATCACCAGGAACAGCACCAAAGGCATCTTCACCTCCTGCTGTCCTTTGAATTGTGGCATCAGCAGTTTATTTCATAGGCCAAAGGGGACCAACGATCTGGATTGGACAAAACGAACCCCGGAGCCAGCTAGTCGTGGCGGCCGGTGCCTATTTTCGATAGGCTTCTCCACATGGAAACGCGAATGGGCAACAGCACGATTGAGGGCCGCTTGCAACCCATACCAATGACGCGAACTTATTCACCTTTGCCTTTTCGTATGGCCATGCTTTCTTGTCTGCTGTTGCTTGGCGGGACGCTGGCCCTGAGTGGTCCCTCGCGCGGAGCCCAGCGGCCTCCCCGCCGGCCACCTCCGGCACGTCCCTCTCCTGAAGCGGCGGCAGTTGCGGTGCCCTTCCGTTCCGGCGAAGGACTTACGTTTCGCATACTTTGGTCCAAATTTTCCGTCAATGCAGGAAAGGTTGACCTGTCCGTCGTCGAGCGCCGGGACTTTTTTGGTCGCGTGGCCTGGCATTTTCAAGCGATTGCCCATTCGATGGATACCATGCGGATCGTGTACGCGCTCGACGATCAGTTTGATTCCTATACCGATGCGGCCCAACTCACCTCGCTGCAGTATGAAATGTATCTGCACGAGCAAGGCAAACAGCAAAACTCCTCCTGGCGAATGAGCACTGCAGACAATCCGTCGCTTCCCGCCAACATCGCCATCGCACAAGTGCTTCCGGGAACGCGGGATCCCATCGGATTGTTGTACGCCTTGCGGGCGGCGGATTGGAAACGAGCCCCGGAGTTTCGCGCGCCGGTTTTTGACGGTCACAATCTGTATGAAGTTGTGGCCCGGCTCGAGCAATCTTCCGGCGAAGTCATGGTGCCGGCGGGACAATTCGTCGCGTCATGCATCAGCGTTCGCGTCTTGCAACGCGGGAAGGACTTGGAGAGCACACACTTTTCCCTCTGGCTGGCACAAAACGCAGCGCACACGCCAGTTTTGATCGAGGCGGAGATCCCGTTTGGCACAGCCCGCATCGAGCTTACGGCGCAATAAATTACAGTTTTGACTTGGCGGTTGAGGGAACGGGCTCAATGCAGGGAACCCAATCCTCGGGCGGAAAGGCGATATGCCAGAACTGCGGCGCTGGCTTGGTGAATTCGATACCGACCTGAGCTCGCCCTTCGGTTACCGGCCCGATGTAGGTCACGCGGCAGGTTTGTTCCTCGTGGTGTGAGGAACTTTTGAGGCGGAGAGTTTGCTCCTGTGAAACCTTGGCCGCCAGGTTGATCAGAGCGCCATGCGCATTTACGATCGAGGTATACGTGTCTTCGCGGAACGGCCCCTGGGAAGATTCACCAGAAACAGTGATGGGAAGTCTCAGCATGACACGTTGACTGCGGCGGCGGTTGTCTTGATTGGGACTTGGCAGGGGAGGCATAGAAACCAAATTAGGGGAGTTGGTGCGGGGAATCAAGGCTCCTATGGGACAGATAGCTTCTAAGGGTTAACGTCCGAAGGGCTAAGAGATCCGGTTTCCGAAGAGAATCCCTTCTATCAGGGAGCAGGCAATATGGCCGACGGTGATGTGTGCTTCCTGAATGCGTTGCGGGTCGCGGGAGGGGACGTTGAGGAGCAAATCCACGCGGCCAGCCAGTTCGCCGCCGGTTTCACCCGTCAAGGCGACGCGGAAGGCACCCCGGCGACCGCCGGCATCGACTCCGCGGATAACGTTTGGGCTGGCGCCGCTGGTGGAGAGAGCCACAAGAACATCGCCCTGGGCCACTAGAGATTCTATTTGCCGCTCAAAAATCCGCTCATATCCGAAATCGTTGGCGGCGGCCGTTAGCACCGAAGTGTTGGTTGTCAGAGCCAGTGCAGCAAGCCCTGGCCGGTCCGCACGCAAGCGCACAACCAGTTCGGCAGCGAGATGTTGCGCGTCCGCAGCGCTGCCCCCATTCCCAAACCATACGATTTTGCCACCGCGCGACAGCGCCTCCGCCGAGCGCTCAGCAAATAGTTCCACGCGTCCAAGCAGATCATCGGAGAAGCTTTCCTTTACGCGACAGCTCTCCTGGAGTTGGGCGCGGATGTTCTCGCGATGCATGCCCATACCGGTTCAGCAGAGGACGATCTTACTGCGGTGGGCAGTGATTCGCCGCGTGGCGTTTCGTGTGTCCACGACTAGTTGGGCCGATTCGGCGATTGCAGGATAGTCGTAATTGGAGTGATCCGTAGCGATGACAACGCAGTCGTAGGTGGCGAGATTCGCCGGCGTCAATTCAACCGAACACATTCCCTGGTAGTCATAGTGGCGCAACTTCCTGAGTTTGGGGATATAAGGATCGTTATATTCCACTTGCGCGCCGCGATCGCGGAGTAGCTGCATGATTTTAAGGGAAGGCGATTCACGCATGTCATCCACATCCTTTTTGTAAGCTGCGCCGAGAACCAGCACACGGGAGCCCTTTAGAGCTTTCTTGCGCTCATTGAGCGCTCCGGAAATGGCTTCGACGACGTGGTAGGGCATGGCCGTATTCACTTCGCCGGCAAGCTCGATGAAGCGCGTGGCAAAATCATACTCACGCGCTTTCCAGGAAAGATAGAACGGATCCACCGGGATGCAGTGACCACCCAGGCCGGGGCCGGGATAAAAGGGCATGTACCCGAATGGTTTGGTTGCCGCAGCGTCGATAACTTCCCAAATATCGATACCCATGCGCAAGGAGAGAAGCTTCAATTCATTGACCAGGGCGATATTCACGCAACGGAAGATGTTTTCCAGAAGCTTGGTCATCTCCGCGGCCTGTGTGGAGCTTACCGGAACAACGCGAGCAACGACCCGTTCATAGAGGTTTACGGCGGCGCGGCCGCTGGCAGGATTGACCCCGCCAACGATTTTAGGAATCTGGGCTAGGCCAAATTGTTTGTTCCCGGGATCTTCGCGCTCCGGCGAAAACGCCAGGAAGAAATCCGGCGCAGCTTGTTCGGCACTGGGACCATGCGCAACGGGGCAACGCAGCCCGCTCTTCTCCAGAATCGGGAGCACCAGTTCCTCGGTGGTTCCCGGGTAGGTGGTCGATTCCAGAACGACGAGCTGTGTGCGCTGCAAATGGGGTTGAATGGCAAGCGCCGTTTGCTCAACGTAGGAAAGATCGGGTTCGCGCCGCAAATCGAGCGGGGTCGGCACGCAGATCACGATGGCATCCATCCCCGCGAGTTTTGCAAAGTCATTGGTCGCCGAAAAGCGCTTTGCGCTTACGTGCTGTTGCACCTTGGCGTCGGGGATATGTCCGATATAGCTTTGACCACGATTGAGCCTCTCCACCTTGGTGGGATCGGTATCAAAGCCAACCACGACCTGCCCGGCTTCAGCGAAACGAAGTCCCAGGGGCAGTCCAACGTAACCACACCCGATGATGCCGACCTTAAGATCGGTACCCTTGAAGAAGTCCGGATTTCGCTCCGTGGCCATAAATAAGCTCAACGCTCCTGTTCCGTGTGGAAATTGAAAAGTCGCAGCGAGCGAGACTATAACAGGAATTACAGAAGCAATGAAGCTGGGCGAAAGGACGAGTTTCGAGGTTGGTATCGGCGCGGAAGGAGTCGCCTCCTTGGGTCCGAGGGACTCTCAAGGCGCTGCACGAAACCGCGAGTTGGTTGCGGCGGGCAGCAAACCTGCAAACAGGATTCTATTCAGGGCGTGGCGGCGCGGCGCTGGTAGCAGAGCAGAATGAGGTCGGCGCGGCGACGAACGCCGAACTTGCTCAGGAGATTGGAGACGTGGAACTTCACCGTCCGTTCGGAGATATTGAACTTGCTGGCGATCTCTTTGTTGGCGAGATTTTCGAGCAGAGCGTCGAGGACTTCCTGCTCGCGCCGGCTCAATTGCGTGGCCGTTTCGACTTTCAGACGCCGGCCACGTGAGTTCGTCAGGATGGAATCGACAAACTCGGAGAGCAAGGCGCGTGGCACCCAAAATCCTCCTTTGGCCACCAGCGGCAACGCGTGAGGCAATTGATCGCGCGCTTCTGCATAGGTCAGCAATCCCTTGGCGCCCAGGCGAAGCAGGTTATGGCTATCGCTGGGTGTGAATTTTTCAGCCACGATCAACAGCCTTGCGGTCTCCCAGCGCTCGAGGATATTGGCAAGCAGGGCAGCAGTCGCGGGCTGCGAGGCATGGGCGTCCACGACGTAAACAAGGGCGCGCGGCACGACCAAGCGGCGCAAATCCGGTCCAAGCATTGAGTCCAATTGATGGGAGATCAGACGGAACCCCGGCCCTGCCAGAATACGGGAGAATTCAGCGAGCACCAAGGGGTGCGGAGAGAGGATACAAACTCTTAGAGCTTGCTTGCCAGACGCACGTTTCACTAGATGTCCAGACTATATGAAACATGAGGATGGCGGCAAGGTGCCGTCCTGTGCCTGGACTACAACTAGACAACTGCCCCTTGTTGCACGACCGAATGCTCAGCTATCTGCCCGCGGAAACAAACATATGCAGGGCCTCTTTGAGAATGGCAATTATTGGCACATTCGCCGATGAAGCTTCGAGAGACCTTGTGGACGTGATAGGCTGTGGACAAGAAGATCTGATGCCGCAATCCGCCAAAGAACGGCGTTACCCGCGTATCGGTTTGCCCCGTGGCATGAGTGTGGCTTGGCAAAGTGCTGGAGGACGAATGGTTTCCCGCGTGTCAACGCTCGGTTTGGGAGGGTTGTTCATCGAGGCCAACGATCCGCCGCGAGTGGGCGATATTATCCAGCTCTTTTTTGAGGTTCCGGGGGGCGAAGTGCGCGCCCGAGCTATCGTGCGCGTTTCGCGTCCGGGCAGAGGGATGGGTGTTGAATTCACCGCCATGTCACCGGAAGCACGTGGTCGTCTTCATCGCCTGCTGCAAAGGTTGATCGGGTAATACCAACAAGTGAGACGCTACAGCCGGAATAGACCTTCCCGTTATAGGCAAAGTTTTTCCACCCCAAGCTGGTCAGTGAACTTCCGGTAATGTTCGCTCTAGTCCCCTCATAAGCCTCAACTTGTTGAGGCGACGTATGTTTAGGTTTTTTTGGGGTGGGAGCGCAATGCGCAAACGATCAGCCTAGAGACAGGCTAGATTATGGCTTCCAATGTGCTTTAAAAGTTAACGGGGGAGCTTCCTCGTGCTCCAAGACTCCTTGGGGAATTGACAATGGCTTCAGCTGGCGTGCAAAGGTTCTCGATTGCGAGTCACACCGGTGATTTTCCGCCGGAGCAGATGATTTTTGGGCGTTCGCCGGTGATGCAGGTTCTTCGCCAGAAAATTGATAAGGTAGCAGCGGCAAGTGTGCCGGTATTGATTCAAGGTGACAGCGGCACCGGGAAGGGAGTACTCGCCCGCTATCTTCACAGCCGTTCGGCGGTGTCGGCCGGCCCCTTCGCGAAGGTCAATTGCGCGGCCATTCCAGGCACGTTGCTCGAAAGTGAGTTGTTTGGCTATGAGAAAGGGGCCTTCACAGGGGCCTACGCGACCAAGCAAGGTCGCGTGGAGTTGGCCAGCGGGGGCACGCTTTTCCTCGATGGGATCGACGAGATTGATCTTGGGCTGCAGGCCAAGCTTCTGCAGTTGCTTCAGGATGCCCAATTTTGCCGTATAGGCGGCCGCGAAGATATTACAGTCCAAATCCGAGTGATCTGTGCGACCAATCGCGCGCTCGACCGGGAAATCTCCGTCGGGCGCTTTCGGCAAGATCTCTATTACCGAATTAATGTCGTCAATATAGAGCTACCGCCGCTACGAGCCCGGGCGGAAGATATTCCGGAGCTTACGGCCTATTTTCAAGAGCGGCATCAAAGGCGGCACAATACGGCTGCGCGAGAGATTTCGTCGGCGCTGTTGCGCCTGCTGGAAAAGCATCCCTGGCCGGGCAACATCCGCGAACTCGAAAACCTAATCGAACGCTACGTCATCCTCGGTTCGGAAGACGCTGTCAGTGCTGAGCTTTTGCAATGGGACCGCACGCACATCGTACCCGAACTTCCTTCGCGCGGGCCCATCCATCTGAAGAAAGTGACGCGCCAGGCTGTCCAAGAGCTGGAAGGGAAAATTATCTTAAGCGTTCTAGAGGCGAATCGCTGGAACCGGAAGCGTACAGCGAGTGAGCTGAAGATCAGCTATCGAGCACTACTATACAAGATCCGCCAAGCAGGGTTGCCTCCCAAGCGCTCCGCCCGCCGAACAGCAGTTCCAGCGGACTGAGGCCTGATCTTAGACACATCGCAATTCATTTTGTCGACGAACCCCACCCGAAAAATTCATTAGAAGCGACTGTCGGATCAGGCATCGCTGCCCTGCCAATTATCACCAGGAGGCAACAAGCTCCCGCCCCATGGTCTAAGATGATGAGGCCAGAGTTTCAGCCGCCGGCGTTGTCGGCCAGCGCCTTGCGAATTTCCTCGACCTGGGATTGCGGCGGATTCAGCTGAAGAGCTCGTTCCAACTGTTCCTTGGCATGCACGTGATCGTTGTTCTTTTCGTACGCCACACCCAGGTGGTAATGATACGTGGCTTGCGTTGAGCCGGCTTTGACGGCTTCTTGGAGGACCTCGATTGCAGAACCGTAAACGCCCTTGTGAATATACGCCCATCCCAATGTGTCGGCCGTGTTGGGCAAGTCCGGCATGGCGCGGCGAGCCGTTTGTGCCAGCGACAGCGCGACGTCGACGTTGCCGCCATGTTCAAGCAAGAGGTAGGCCAGATTATTGGCGGCCGCCGGATTGTCCGACTGGATCTGCAACGCTCTCTCGTAGTGCTGTTGTGCATCCTGCCACTTACCCTGAGACTCTTCCAAGGTGCCGAGGAGAATATAGGGGCGGACATCCCGCGGATTTTCTTGAATGGCGCGCTGATAAGAGGTAATGGCCTGGTTGACCGAACCGCGCGCTAATTGAACAGCGGTCAGTGCGAGTATGGCATCAACGCTCTTGGGATTAAGATCAACTGCCTTCGTAAGTGCCTGCTCGGCGCTTGCATAGTCCTTCTCGTTCATGTCCACTTGTCCCAGCAGAAGATACAGACTACTTTCTCCAGGCACCAGGCTAATTTGCTGTTGGACACGGGCAGCGGCCTTGGCTGGCTGCTGCTGAATGAGGAAAAGTTGGACGATTCCGGCCAGAGGCTCCAAGTCGTGCTGGTTCTTGGTAAGAGCTTGCTCGAAGAGCAGGCTTGCTTCGGGGTATTTCTTTTGAAACACGCGCAATCGAGCCATGCCTGTATAACCTCGAGAATCTTGCGGCGCCAGGGTCATGGCTTTGTGCAAATCCTCTTCAGCACCCGCTGCATCGCCCGCGCCCATCCTCGCGGTTGCACGCATGAGAAAGCCGTCAACAGAAATCGGTTGGGCGGCGATCAAAGCCTCGGCGCTCTGGCGCAACAAAACCATATCTCCTTTGCGTAGCGCCATCGTGCCGAGCGCCCGGTAGACCTGTGTCATCTGCGGACGCAAGAGCGCCGCCTCCTGTAGTTCGCCGATCGCGCGCTGCGAATTGCCAATCGAGGCAAGCGTGATCCCCAAACTGTAATGCGCCACTGGATTTTGCGGATCACTCTTTAGTGCAGATTCCAGCGATTGCACTGCATCATTGGGATGTCCTTGTCCATTCAGGATCTGCGCGCGGAGGACCAAACCATCCACATCTTGCGGATGGTCCTTAAGCAATGCGTCATTCAAGTTGGCCGCCATGTCCAACTGATTGTTGAGAATCAAGAGCTGGGCATAATTTTTTTGCACACGGTCGTCCTTGGGATGCTGTTGGTGAAGCGATGCGTATTCCTGCAAAGCGTGCGGGAGGTCATTCAAGAGGAAATAGAAATCCCCCAACATGCGATATGCCTCGGGGACGTCGGGCATGGCCTGCTTCGCTTGTACCAACACACCCTCGGCATCGGCGCGCTTATTCTGGCTCATTAGCAAAGTTGCCAACGCTCCATACGGGGCAGGACTTTTCGGTTCCATCTGGATCGATTGGCGAAATTGTTGTTCGGCCTCCGGCAAGCGTTTCTGTTGCTGGTAAAAATTGCCAAGCGCCAGTCGTGCCGGAACGGATTTCGGATCTAAAGAGACGGCTTTCAGGAAATTTTCCTCAGCCGCGGCCAGTTCCTTGGCGTTCAGCTGCAAGAAGGCCATATTGATATACGACCGAGATTGGTCGGGAGCGAGCTGAATGGCAGTCTGCATCTCACGCAAGGAGTCTTGAACATCCTGGAGAGCCGCATAGGCATTGGCCAACAAGATATGCGCGTCTACGTTGTTTGGATCGCGCCCGAGCACAGTTTGCGCATGATCCTGCGCCTCCTTGAACTGCCTTGCGGAGAGCAATAAATTCCCTAAATCGATCTGTGCTTTCAGATTATCGGGTTGGAGGTCAGTAGTCCTGAGCAATTCTTGATAGGCCCCCGCCCAAACTCCCTGCCGCAGATAGGTTTGCGCGAGCCGGTAATGCGCATCGGGAAACTGTTTATCGATTTGAATGGCGTCCTGATATTCGATGGCCGCTTCCCGATACTTGCCCTGATCAAAGTACTGGTTTCCGGTCTTAAGGTACTGCTGTTTACGAACATTGGGATCGCGCGAACATCCGTAAATCAGCAACACGACTGCCAGGCCCATAAAAAAAACTTGGCCTCGATTCCGCATTAGTACGCTCCTTCGCTCATCAGGAACAGAACGATTTGCAACTTTGCGAGGCCGCACCAGCCAGAAGTGCGGGGCCGTTGAGCATTCGGGAAGTGGCGGCGGATTCATATTGGACACTGCAAGATCCTTGCAAAGGCGCCGAGTACAGCTTGTGACAATCCATGCTAGTCATGCGTATTTAGATGTGTCAATCGAGTTAATTAGGGGGGTGTCAGAATGCAAAGCCCAAAAAAAGTCTAACCCGAATGCAAGCTTCTCTCAAAATTCAGTATCTAACCGGATGACAAATTGCCTAACGTCAGCGGATCGAGGAAACTTCAGTAGGCACCAGTTCCAGAGAAGACTGCGCCAGGCGTCGCCACCAGGATCTTGATATCCAACCACAAGGACCACGATTGAGAATAGCGCAGATCGAGCCTAACCATATCGTCAAACTGCAACCTGCTTCGGCCACTGACCTGCCAAAGTCCCGTGACCCCCGGTTTCACCTCCAACACCCGACGACGGTGCCAATGTTCGTACATTTCAAATTCGTAGGGAACCGGCGGGCGAGGGCCTACCAACGACATTTCTCCGACCAAAACGTTCCACAATTGAGGAAGCTCATCCAGACTCATTTTGCGGAGGACGCGGCCAACAGACGTCACGCGCGGGTCATCCTTGATCTTGTAGACAGTTTCCTCAGATGACTTGCCTCGTTGGTCGGCCACAATGCCGGCAATAAACTGCTGAACATAAGCCTGGTGAATCTTGGCATCACAATTCGTGTACATCGTACGGAACTTCAGGCACTTGAAGCGAGCAGCAAACTGGCCCATGCGTTCCTGCTGAAAAAGAACGGGTCCCTTAGAAGTCAGTTTGATTGCCAGCGCAATGATTCCGAGAATCGGCGCCAACAACAGTAGCAAAGCCGCACTAGCAGCAATGTCCATAGAGCGTTTCACGGCAAGAGAAACCCGCTTGCGAAAACTTTGACGGTCTAGATCGGAGTAGAGTTTGGAATCGGCTACCCAGTCGGAATCATGTTTGTTCCAGTTTTCAGGGAAGATATGAACGGAGATAGTGATAGTCTTCGCAATTTTGTTCCCAAGTTCTTTTTGGAGCGCTGACGCGATCTTAGCACGGAGGATTTCGGTGACGGAGGTCTCGGGTGACACTTGCGTGAAAATAATTCCGAGAACCATATCCCTTTCGTACCAGCCAACTAGGTCCGTCTCCCGAGCTTGGGTTGCGACGGCGCCAAAAGCGCGATGAAGCACCTTACCAGAAGAGCCGTTCAGCCCATGGGGGGTAAGAAGCATCAAGACGAAGGGCTGGCCGGACCGCTCCGCTCGCCGACGCTCGATTGCAAGCATGGAGGTAAAGACATCTTCGTCAAAGATTTTGCTGTCGCGAATACCATCTTTGGTGGCAGTAGCCAATGAACTAGCGTTGGCAGAATATGGTTCCTGGGTGAAGGCGGCGTGCTCTTGCTGCTTAAGTCCTGTTTTGCTTTCTTTCATTTGTCGTTGCTGATGCAAGTCCTTCCGATGTCGACTCTGGCAGTGCAACCAGACTGCCAGATCGCCGGACAGACGAGAAAAAGCAAAGACATTCCTCTGCCTGCTAAGGTGATGTAAACAAAGGTACCTACAAAGAGGCGGGACCAGAACGAGCATCTCTCGGCGAATGCACCTAGGGAGGGCGCGGTCCTCAAGTGCAATGGATTTCCGTCATCTTCTAACGTCTTTCCGAATATGAAGCAAATCTGGTGAGTTGCCAAAATGCGCATTTGGAGGGTAAGAAGTAGGAAAGAGATTAGAACTTCGTGATACTATTCTTCTTTGGCTAGCTGAATTGGGCTAGGAGGATTGGTCACGCGGCAGTTCATGTCTAACCCTAATCTATTCTAATTCAGTCAGTTACGAATTTTAAGACCTTAATATTGCTTGGCATCTAGCGTGCTATTTGTGCAATAGGATGGGCCACATGGGACATTTGTGGCGGTAGCCTATCTAAACTGAGGAGAAATGGACCTAACTGCAAGATCGGTGAGCAGTTTACAAGGAATCAAGGTCTCAACGCCTGGGCAAATTGCTTGGTTTGCCTTACAGGTCCGAGGGCGATATGAAAAGGACGTGGCGGAACGTCTTCATGGCACAGGCTATGAGCTTTTCTTACCTCTGTATACGTGTAGGAAGCGCTGGTCGGATCGAGTCAAGGAGTTCGAAGCTCCACTTTTCCCCGGGTATCTATTCTGCAGATTCGACCCTCTGGACCGGCTGCCGATATTGAAGACGCCAGGTGTCATTCAAATCGTCGGTTGCAATCATGTGCCAATACCATTGAACGAGGCTGAAATTAGGGCAGTCCAAACTCTGGTAGCAGCGGGAATTCCTAGTCAGCCCTGGCCATTTCTGGAGGTTGGAGACCGAGTTCGGATAGAGTCCGGTCCACTAACTGGGTTGGAAGGGATATTGACAGCATTCAAGGGCAAACACCGGTTGCTGATTTCAATCACCCTTTTGCAGCGGTCTGTGGTGGCCGAAATTGATTCTGCGTATGTGACTTCATTATCTCCCGTTCGGGCATCACGTTCGGAAAGAGCATACCCAGAGTCCCGCCCGGCCTTGGTGGCAGTGTAGCGGTGTTATTTCACGTTAGAGTTGGTCTGCAAGTTTCTCAGTCTGTGTTTGGGTTCACGTCTGCCGTGTTTTGTGTCAGCGGCATACCACGAGACACGATTTGAAATAGGGTCTGGGTGGTTGGGCCGTCCCCCGCACGCGCACCTAGCATAGACCGCCAATTCCGAGGCTAAAAAAAGTGTCCAAACATCTAGGTACTAACGTTTCCGAAAGTACCCATCCAGAGAGCGGCTCCAAGGAGCCAGTACTCCGAATTGGGGTAATCGGGCATGGCTACTGGGGGCCGAATATCGTCCGCAATTTTCATGGACAGGATCGATCTAGGGTTGTTGCGGTGAGCGATATGAGTGACAAAGCGCTGCGACGAGTGAAGCAATCCTATCCCGATATGTATGTCACTGCGAACAGCAACGACTTGGTAACGGCGACGGATATTGATGCCGTGGCTGTGGTGACTCCGATTTGGACCCATTATGAGTTGGCGAAGGCTGCATTGGAAAACGGCAAGCACGTCTTCGTCGAGAAGCCCTTCACCTTCAGCGCGGGGCAGGCGGAGGAGTTGATCGAACTTGCGGAGCGCAAGAATCTAAAGATCATGGTGGACCACACGTTCTTGTTCACCGGGGCCGTCAAACGGATCCAGCAGCTCCTGGAAGACGGGACGATTGGAGATCTCTACTACTACGATTCTACGCGCGTAAATCTTGGCTTGTTTCAGCACGATGTAAACGTGATCTGGGATTTAGCGCCACACGACCTGTCGATTATGGATCATCTGATAACGGCGAAACCAGAGGCTGTAGTCGCCACCGGGGAGCGCCACCTGAACAGCGTCGCCGACATCGCGTTTATCACGCTGTATTACCCGCGCAACATGATTGGCCATATCAACGTGAATTGGCTATCGCCAGTCAAAGTTCGAACTACGTTGATCGGCGGAGAAAAAAAGATGCTCGTGTGGAACGATCTAGAGGCGGACGAGAAGATCAAAGTTTACGACAAGGGCGTGCAGATGACGTCCGGAGAAGCCGTCTACCAGCAGCTTGTAAGCTACAGAACAGGCGATATGTGGGCGCCCAAAGTTGAACAGATCGAGGCCCTCAAGGCCGAGGCTGCCTATTTCGTTGACTGCGTCCTGAACAATAAGAAGCCGTTCAATGATGGAGAGGCCGGATTGCGAGTGGTTCGGATGCTGGAAGCCGCGGACCGATCGCTCCAGCAGAAAGGCAAGATCATTCCGTTATGAGCGATACCGTTTGCATTTCGGCCGATGTCAAGCTTGGCAAGAACGTGAAATTGTCGCAGTTCATCAACTTGTATGGATGCGAGATAGGCGACAACACGAAGATCGGCGCGTTTGTCGAAATTCAGAAGAATGCGAGAGTCGGCAACAACTGTAAGATCTCGAGTCACACATTCGTTTGTGAAGGCGTTGCAATCGAAGATAATGTCTTTATCGGCCATAGCGTCACCTTTATCAACGATTCCTATCCGCGCGCGACGGCACCCGGCGGGCAGTTACAAACCGAGAAGGACTGGAAGGTTGAGCTAACACTGGTAAAGAAGGGCGCTTCCATCGGATCGGGAACAACAGTTCTCGCGAATGTGGTTATCGGTGAAAATGCCATCGTCGGAGCAGGCAGTGTGGTAACGAAAAACGTGCCGGCGAACACGATTGTGGCGGGGAATCCGGCCAAATTTCTTCGAAACATCACAATTGAGCCAAGGATCATATAATGTCCCACACTAAAAATGTTCCGTTCATGGATCTTGTTTCGCCCCATCGGGAGTTGAAGGTGGAATTGACGTCGGTATTCCAGAAGGCGCTGGACACGGCCGGTTTTGTTGGCGGACCGATGGTGGAAGGATTCGAGAGCGAATTTGCGAGCTTTTGCGAAACCAAAGAGTGCGTTGGCATTTCCAGCGGTACGGACGCAGTCCGCTTTGCTCTCATGGCCGCCGGCGTTCAGCCTGGCGATATTGTGGTCACCGTTCCCTATACCTTTATCGCCACGACGGAGGCCATTACCCAGGCGGGCGCGCGCCCCGATTTCGTGGACATCGATGAGCATACTTATTGCATGGATCCGGAGAAGCTGCGAGAGTATTTTGTGAAGGAATGCTACGTAGAGCGCGAAACCGGTACTGCATTCCATCGCAAGCTCCAGGCTCCCGTGACAGCGGTAGTGCCTGTCCATCTGTACGGCCAGACCGCGGACATGGACGCAATCCTTGAAGTGGCGCACCGATACAATTTGATCGTCGTCGAAGACGCGTGCCAAGCCCATGGCGCAGAGTATTTTTCTGAAAAAGAAAACTGCTGGAAAAGGGCGGGGTCGATGGGGCATGCAGCCGCCTTTAGCTTCTACCCTGGCAAGAATTTGGGCGCTTGCGGCGAAGGCGGCGCGGTAACGACGAACGACAAGGAAATCGCTCGCAAAATCCGCATGCTTCGTGATCACGGTCAATCCCAGAAATATTATCACGACCTCGAGGGATACAACGGCCGGCTGGATGCGATCCAGGCGGGAATCTTGAGTGTAAAGTTGCGCCATCTGGCTGAATGGAACCAATCGCGGCGCGAAGCGGCGGAGCAGTACAAGAAGCTGTTCGATTCGTATCCCCGCCAAGTCATACTTCCTCACCAGCCGGAATGGGCGAAATCCGTTTATCATCTCTATGCCGTGAGAGTACAAAACCGGGACGAGGTGCAAAAGCATCTTTCCTCGCAAGGCATAGGGACAGGCATCCACTATCCTATCCCGCTGCATCTCCAGAAGGCATATCAGGAATTTGGCTATAAGGGCGGGGATTTTCCCCTGGCGGAACAAGTGGCTTCCGAGATCATATCCTTGCCAATGTTTCCTCATCTCACCGCGGAACAACAGAGCAGAGTTGTCCAGGCCGTACTCGATGCGGTTAGTGCAAGAGCCATCCAGTAAACCCGCCCGGCAAGCCGCAGGGAATTACCTTCGGGAACCGGCGCTGCTTTATGGCTACCTCACCCTATTCGGCCTCATTGCCTAGTGGGATCCACGTCCCATCGGAGTTCCGAGGGCATAGAGTGCGGAAAAGTCTTGAGGAGTCATAATATGCCTCTTCCGGGTGCTTCCATTTCGGTTGGAGCTGTGGCGGGGCGCGATTCACAGGAGCCGCAGACAGCCAAATTGAATTTTAGCGATCGCGTGGGTTCTGATAGCCAAAAGAAAATTTGGATTGATCTGGATAATTCCCCACATGTTCCCTTCTTCCTCCCCATTATTGAGGAGATTGAACGGAGAGGGCATGAGGTTTTTCTGACCGCGCGGAATTCGTACCAGGTCTGCGATTTGCTCAATTTACACGGTGTTTCTGCCAGGGTCATTGGAGATCATTGGGGCAAGAACCGAACCCTCAAGGTGATCGGTACATGTGTCCGGACAATCCAGTTGATGCCGCTTCTGATCAAGGAAAAACCAGATCTGGCAGTGTCCCATGGCTCGCGAGCTCAACTGCTGGCTAGCTTCGCATTGGGGATACCTAAAGTGGTTATCCTTGACTATGAATTCACGGCCGGTTTGGGACCGATCCATGCCGACTGGATTTTCACCCCTGACTTGATCCCAGATTCTCCGAAGATTGTCGCCAGGAACTCAGTTGCGAAGTACCCAGGACTAAAGGAAGATGTTTATGTCACCCGACTCAAACCCGATCCATCCGTGAGGACCCAGCTAGGACTCAAGGATACAGACCTTGTCGTGATCGTCCGCCCTCCCGCAACAGAGGCTCATTACCACAATCCGGAAAGCGAAATGCTGTTCGATGCAACTCTGGACTTTCTTATGCGGCGACCAGAGGTTCGAGTCGTTCTCTTGCCGCGCAATGAAAAGCAGGCACAAATCTTGCGGCGTTCGTGGGACCAGTGGATCAAGAAGAACAAGATCGTCATTCCCGAACAGGCTGTCGACGGCATCAATCTAATCTGGGCGTCCGATCTTGTGATCAGCGGCGGCGGCACGATGAACCGCGAAGCCGCAGCTCTTGGTGTG
>Ga0207007_1025_pt1 | contig 36182 bp, 25 predicted proteins | sample Alteio_BWMinCont_85_FD_153487 | JGI IMG/M metagenome (GOLD analysis project Ga0207007, IMG submission 153487) | Enriched cells from forest soil in Barre Woods Harvard Forest LTER site, Petersham, Massachusetts, United States -... | ecosystem: Environmental > Terrestrial > Soil > Temperate forest >...
ACTTTAATGTCGGATGGATACAGGAGAAACACAGTCTGTTATAGTATCCTCAAAGACGAATGGGAAAGTGTGAAACAAAATTTCCCGGTTTATTGAACCATCGACCCCCGAAAAATTTAGTTTAAGCGTACTTTAAACCAGAAAGTTTTGTTAAATTTGATTTGTGGACTGTATATTATTAAATGTTGCGGGTATCAAACCAACCCTGTCAATGTCAGGTAAAAAATTAAAACTGTTCTCTGGCTGCATGATTGCCCTGGCATTTATGCTCCAAAGTACTGTCGCTTGTTATGCTGCACCGCTTTCAGGCATCTATACCATAGGAGGTAGCTTGGGTTCAAGCTATAGTTCATTTACAAGTGCAGTCACTGACCTTACAACCAATGGCATCAGCGGCCCTGTTATTTTTAACGTAGCTCCCGGAAACTACAATGAAACCATAACCATACCGGCCATAACTGGTTCAGATTCTGCAAATACAATAACCTTTAACGGGTCGGGCATCGGTTCTGGTGGCACCAGAATATATTATTCCTTAAAATCATCCGGGAGTGCCGTCATTTTTTTGAACCAATGTTCATACGTAAATATTCAATATATGACCGTGGAGAACACCTCCACCTCTACCACTGCTTATGCCGTATATCCTGCAGCAATAGCCACTTATCTCGACAGCCATGATAAGATAAACCAATGTAACATCAAGGTGGCGGTAGGCAGCAGCGGTCAGTATAATGTTGTAGGACTTTTCTGGAACAATTGTAATCACGATACTATTGAAAACAGTCATGTTTCCGGTGGTCTGTTTGGGATATATAATCTTGGCCAATCGAGCAGCATATCTGTCAGTTATGGCAATTCTACCGTCATCAATAACCGGTTTACCGGGGCGTATTATAATCACATATATGGACTTGCATCGAAATATGGGCTTGTAAATGATAGCTATATAGGCAACAGTTTCGATTCGTCAAAAAGCCCTTATATATCAGCCATTCAGCTTTCGTATGAAAACGGTGCAACAATAAGAAACAATATCACAAATGGAAATGTAGCTACATATCTTCCTATTGAAATAGATTATCCGAATTATGGTTTTGATTCCATTCCGTTCATGATCTACAACAACATGATAGGGGATTTCGGTTATATCGGGCTCTATGTGGATTGCGACACGATCCCAAATATGAACCTCCATATTCTTCACAATACTATTGACGAAGAAAATAATTCCCCCTCCAATATCATGTATATAGACCTGACAGTGAGTGGCGGCGTAACAATTGAAAACAATATCATGAGCACGAGTTCTGCTATTGTGCCATTTTATCTTTCAAATACTACTTTGCCAGCTAATATTCTTGTAAATGGCAATGATTATTATAATTTGAGCGGAGATCTAATAAGTTTAAACGGGAAAGGATATACCAGCCTGTCAGGTTTTCAAGGTGCAGTTTCAGGATATGGATGGTCTTTATACGACAATAACGTTAAACCTAACTATGTAAACCAGAGGGACCTTCATTGCGACCAGACCAAACCGAATCCTTCCGGGATCTACGCAGGCATAAAGGTGGATATTGACGGCGATCCACGTTGCCTGTCCTTTCCAACTGCAGGGGCAGACGAGTCGAAGTATTTTTCAGGAAATCCTACCGTTTCATTTACATTACCGTCTAAAATATATCCCAATAGCCCAACTTATGTTTACCAAAATGCTAAAGCCGGTGAACCCCAGAGATATTTCTGGTATGTGAATGGCGCTTTTGTAAGTGATTCGTTGGTACTGTTTACCAACAAATTTGTACTGGGTACCAATACCTTAAAGCTGGTAACAGTGACATGCCTGGGTTCGGATTCATCGACCCAAACCTTCACTGTTTCAGCGCCCACGGCTATTCCGGTTGTCGCTTTCGTGTCGGATAAAAACATCGTCAAATCCGGTGATGTTGTGTCATTTATAGACCTGAGTACCAACGGACCCATCAGATGGTTGTGGACTATTTCACCTGACTCATCAATCGTAAGCGGAAAACAAACTGCGAATTACAATTTTGTTTTCGGGAATGCCAATGCCCAGAATCCACAGGTAACGTTTTCAACGGCAGGTAAATACAAGGTTTGTTTGCTTTCAGGTAATAGCGTCGGTAATGGTGCGCCGGTTTGCAAAACCAACTATATCGATGTGGTGCCCTCTTATAATATGGGTGCCAGTAATTTTGCAAACGATCCGTCAGGGTACCTGTATGATAATGGTGGGCCTGATGGGAATTACCATGAGGACAATAAAGTTGAATCTTTCCTGATTTCTCCATGTGCAGATAGCGTTTACCTGACCTTTAGCCTTTTTGACCTTTATTGCGGATTTGACTATCTGAGAATATACCAGGGAAGCAATAACGGGGGTTTGAACCTGACTGGGGCATGTGCCAATAATGGATCTTACAGTGGGGCAGGGCCTGGATTTACCGGGGGGAAAGCATTTCCTACCTGTAGTTTTACGTGTATGCCCAATGTGACCAAGCCAGATACCTTTAAGGCAAAAAGCCAGATGTACATAGAAATGAACTGTTTTGAAGCTGTTCAAAGCGCTGGTTTTGCAGCTCATTGGTGGATAAAACCAAGTTCTTCGAAAGATAAGCCGGTGGTATCTTTTACTGCATCCAATCCGGGTGATTCGGTGTGTGAAAACGGAACGCTTACTTTTTTCAATACCACGCAAATTAATCCTGCAGACGTACCCACCTTCCTTTGGGATCTTGATGGAAACCTTTCAACCTTTGAGTGCGTGGGTGCATGTGCTTCTGCAATATATGCTTATCATGTCCCGGGCCAGGTTAAGGTTACCCTTATCGGTACAAATTGTGGTGGGTCTGATACTGTAAGCCGGATAATCAACGTCGTGTACCCAAGTTCACCCAAAGCAACTTTTACGGTGGATAACCCAAAACCAACAACGAGCGATATCGTGAATTTTATGCCTACTGCCGCGCAATGTATCGATCATTACAGATGGACGATTACCAAATCATCGGGAACAGGAACAGCTTTTTTTGTGAATGGTACGAGCGCGTTTATTGAAAATCCCCAAGTGAGTTTTTCAGATACCGGATATTATACGGTAAAACTGTATGTAGATAATCTTAATGGAAGTCAAAAAGATTCCCTTACCATCGTTAAATATATTCATGTGCATGAGCCTTATTGCACTCCTTCGGTCAATGCGCTGAATTCCAGTATCGGCATTTCGGGTGTCGTCCTGAATACTCTTAAAAATGGTACGGTTCAGGCGCAACAGGGTTACACTGATTTTGTAAATGACAGCGGCCTTTCAACAACGCTTGATCTCGGTGTAACGTATACATTATTAGTCTCAAGGAATGCAAACCTTCTGTCATACCCTATAAACAGAACGGTTTATATTGACTGGAACCAGGATGGAAACTTTACAGATGCCGGGGATATTGTTGGTTCAGATTCGAACAGCTATTCCACTACCTGGACCAAAAAAATTACCGTTCCTAAAAATGCAGTTACCGGTGCTACAGTAATGCGTATTGCCACCAACCTGGGCACCGATGCAAACAAACCATGCGGCATAAACCAGTATGGCGAATACCAGGACTACAGGTTGTATATCAGCCCATACAACATTCTTCCAGTGATCACATTAGCGGGAACCCAAGGGCTGAATGATACCATAAAATTGCAACTGGGCAATGAGTATAATGAGCCTTTGGGCGATTCGGCGACCTCTGTTCTTTATGGTAATATCACTAAAAGCATCATAAGGACTTCTATAAAAGCCGGAAGCACAAACCCCAATGATACCTTTAACAGGCTTGTAGTAGCCACTTATATTTTTAGTTATAATGTAACTGACTCTGCCAGTAACAAAGCCATCACTAAATACAGGGTAGTAGAATTAACCAAAGACACTACGCCACCGAACCTAATAGTTGCCTTACCCGACACCGTTTATTATCCGGTAACGGTCAAACAGCATTATCCATTACCGGTTCCTAAAGTGATCAGCGATATTGATCTTGTTGATGGTCCGGAACCTGTTGCTATTGATAGTAGTACGGTTAAAACCAATGTATTGGGCACCTATAAGGTCAGTTATTCATCGCACGATAAAAGCGGAAATAAAATAACTGTTTACCGTATAATTATCATTGTTGATTCTATTAAACCTGTATTAACGCTAAATGGAAAAGACACTATAAAAATGGAAGTAAAAACCCATTTCAAGGACCAGGGCGTGAAAATTACGGATACCTATTACCCTGTTGCAGAACTTGATACTTTATTGAGGATTCATTCCAACCTAGACTCTGCCAAATTAGGGACTTATACTATTGTTTATACCGTTACAGACCCATCGGGAAATAAAGTTAGTGTCACCCGGATTGTCATTGTTTTTGACAGCATGCGGCCATCTATTATCCTGAATGGGTTTAATCCCGATAGCATCGCCGTTTTCCGTAATTATAATGACCCGGGGGCTATCGTATCAGACAATTACGACACCATCAGTACATGGGATACATCAGGGACTTTTTACAAAACCTTCCCGGGTGGCGTTAATTGCAATGTCACAGGGTTATATACTATTATTTATTCCGCCACTGACAAATCAGGCAATACCAATTCGGTTACAAGAATTGTAAAAGTACAAGACAGAACAGCTCCTGTTATCAGTCTCAAAGGGCTGGGCTCTCTATCACTCTGTAGATGGGCTGTGTATAAAGATTCCGGATACTCAGTCAGCGACAATTATGATAGTGTCAAACAATTGAAGATAGACACCATTGGAAACTTCTTTAAGGACGGTGGTACAACGGTAGAGCAGCTCTTATATATCCAGTACACGGCCACAGACAGGGCAGGTAATGTTGGGAAGTCAGAATACCGCTTTATAACGGTGCTGCCTGCCGGCATTTCACCATGTACTTCAGGCATTGAACCTGATCTGGGCCTTGATAAATACATCACCATTTTCCCAAATCCAACTTCGGGTATTTTTAATATTGATGCCAATTTGCCGGAGCCTGAAAATATGCGAATGACCGTGAACGATATGCTTGGCAGTGAAATAGCGGTCATTCAGAATGGAATGTTGTCATCCAACAGTTTCCGTGTGGACCTCAGCAGCCAGGCCAGCGGAATTTATATGTTGAATATTATTTCGGGAAACCAGGTATTGACGAAAAGAATAGAGGTTTTGAAATAGGAATCAAGGGTTAGGCTTCAGGAATCAGGGAAAATACATCTCCTACAATAATCTGCGGCAAATATTGTTAAGTACTAATAGCATTTAACTTACATACCACTTATTACTTACAACTTATCACTTTGATTCTATGAAAAAATACATTTTTACATTGGTTTTTGCAGCATTATGTCTGACCATAAAAGCCCAGGTTTATTACAGCGATGGAAATTTTGAACCGGGCCAATACGATCAAAAGAAGGAAGCCGAAAGGGAACGGATCCTAAAAAGCCATATCGGTATCGTAAGGGCTTACCGCTATGAGGCCGATTCGGGCAAAGAAATGAAAGGCAACCATGGGTTTCTTGCCGAGGAGGACCAGTATGATGATAAAGGAAATCTTATTGATTATAAAAATATTAACAGGCTTGGCAGGATTACCGACGAATTTTTATACCGTTTCGATGACAAGGGAAGGTGTGTTGAATCTACAAGACTGAATAGAAATGGTAAAATAAACATTCAATGGACGTATGCCTATGATAAGAATGGGAACATGACAGATATGCATACTTATAGCCATGACCCTTCGGGGCATATGGCCAAGAAATATGATGATAAAAACCGGCTTGTGGAACAAACCTGGTACTGGAGACATGACAGCAGGGTTGGCAGCCATTATAAATATTCTTATTATGATGACGGAAGCAAAAAACAAACAGTTGAGTACAGCCCAAAGGGTAAAATACTGCATACCTGGAACTATGACTGTAGCCCGGTTGGAAAATTAGCAACACCAAAATTCAAGGATACCACCAAAGTCTGTGTCAGGTATGAAACGGATAAGAATGGAAATCAGATCAAAATAAAAGAAGAATTTGTAAAGCGTGGTTCCGAGGTCCGTTCGGTTAACAAATATGACCTGCACGACAACCTGATAGACATGGCGGGTTATGATATTAAAGGCAATATTGTACGCCGGTCAAGTGTTGTATTCAATGACCATAACCAGGCTACGGAATATATCGCATACAAGAAAAAATCAAATACCGTAAGTGGCAGATTGGTATATGAGTATGACCCAAATGGCAATATTATTAAACTATTGACCTACAAAGGTGTTGATAAGCCAAAGTACGTTGTGAAATACAACTATCTGGCTGCTCAATAGTTTAGGTTTAATATGAAAAAAGTCTTTGTTTACCTGGCATTTGCCTGTCTTTTGGGTTTTGCCTTCACCCGCATCCACAATTCTCCTGCCGACGCTACGAAAGCAGCAAAACCCGCCGCGGCAGATACGGAAATTAAGCCATTTGCCCTCATGGAGTTATATACTTCCGAAGGATGTGACAATTGTCCGCCGGCATACAAGGTTGTTAAAGCTTTTCTGGATTACGGCAAACAAAGCAACCAGAATATATTTCTTCTTGATTTTCACATAGATTATTTCAATGATCTGTGGGTTGATCCTTATAGCAGCCACCAGAATACTGCCAGGCAGGAAAGTTATGCCCGTGTGTTTCCAGGTGGCTCATATACCCCGCAAATGATCGTGAACGGTAGCCAGGCGCTCCTTGGGTCCAGCGGCAAAAGAGTAGATGCGGCTGTGACCAAAGCCCTTAAAATAAAGCCTTCAGCTAAAATAGATATAAGCAGTGCAAGTCTTGGTAAAGATAGATTTGTAGAAGTGCATTTTGCTGCCCAAAATATTCCTATTGATTCCATGATCAATATTGCCCTGGTTCAGAATACAATTGTTCAGAAAGTTTTGACCGGTGAAAATGCCGGAAAAACATTGACGCATCATAACGTGGTAAGATCAATGGTTTTGGCACCTGTAAAAGATGGTGTCGCACGGATTTCTATTCCAAAAGCCTCAAATGAAACAAGTCCCGTTTATAGCATTATTGCTTTCCGTCAGGATCTTGGCAGTATGAAAATTTTGGCCGCAAGTGAGAGGGAGGTGAAGTAGCACCAGTTCGACGCGTCAAATAGATTGCCTTGTCTCTACACCGACAAAAACACTTTGCATGTATCTGCAATAGTCTTCTCAATCGGTATAAATTCAAAATCCAGTAATTTTTTCAATCTTGAACTGTCAAAATCATAATCTTTGCTGCTGGTGAGGGCCATGTCTTTGGTGATAAATGGGTCGGTCCCTGTCAGGAGTCCTTTGATTTCAGCAAGCATCCAGACGAGGGTTACCAGTCCGCTTTTGACTTTTATTTTGGGTGGACTGACGCCCAGCCCATTTGCCATCAGGTCGAATATCTTTTTATAAGAGCAAATGGTACCCGAGGCTATAAAGCGTTTGTTAACAGCACTTTTATTCCCGGTTAATAATATCAATGCTTTTGCCACATCTCTTACATCCACAAATGCATTGGACCCGGTCGGGTAAAATTTGAGTCCGTCATGCACTGTTTTGAACATCCCCGGCGAACTGTTTTCAAAATTTCCCCAGCCCAAAACAATTCCGGGATTGATGATAAAGATATTCAATCCTTCCGCCATGCCACGCCAAACTTCCATTTCTGCCCGGTACTTGCTTTCAGAATAGGCATTTGTAAACGTTAGCTCATCATCGTGCGAAGATTCGTTGATTTTCTCACCTTCTTTTCGGGCCAATGCAGCCACAGAAGAAACATAAGCCAGATTTTTGACGCCTTTTTCAAGGCAGGCATTTACAATATTGGCAGTGCCGTTCACATTGGTTTCAATGACCTTGTGTTTTTCTTTTCTACTGAAGGAAACAATCGCAGCCGCATGATAAATGGTTTCAATACCGTCCAAGGCATCTGTAAGGCTGTCATATTCAGTAATATCCCCCTCTACCCATTTGATGCGTTCAAATGCTTGGTCCCAGGTTTCCGAGCGGGGCATAGACTCTGATTCCGAAAGGTATTTAAAAATGAATCTTGTATTTTTTAAGTCAGAGGCGGGCCTTTTTAAGGCTTTGATTTCAGGGTTGGTTTTGAGTAACTCATACAGGAGATAACTGCCAATAAAACCTGTTCCCCCTGTTACCAAAACCATAAATCGTGAATAAGAAATGTAATAAAGCCTCAAATCTAATATATTTGCAAAGAAGACTGATGCCGCTTATAAAAAGGCAAAGGAGTATATGGAAGTTTTGGATTTTTTTAAACCGGTAGATATTGATCTCATTCAGGGGGAAGCAGGCTTCGAGGAAGCTACCTGGGCGCAGGCTTTGGCCATCAATACCAGTGATGCACTTGATTTATCTGATCGTAAAATTGTGCTCATCGGTATAGAACGCTCTGATAACGATGATGGTGCAGCCAATGAAATCCGCAAATATCTCTATCGTCTCGGGAGGCCGGAATATGCCGAGAAAATCGCCGACCTCGGTAATTTCAAATTCGGGTACCAGGAAAAAGATTACGAAACCCTTGGCTTTGTACTCAGTGAACTGATCGGCAACAACCATCTGCCCGTGATCCTGAACGGCAGCCAGGAAATTACATGGGCGCAATACCTTTCTTTCTGCTATATGAAAGATTACGTGAACCTGGTATCCTTTGACCCCAGGCTCGATTTCAACATGCACGAAAACAAGAAGATGGAGCCTGATAACTTTCTGCAGAAAATATTCATGGCGGAGCCTTCCTACCTGTTCGGCTATGCCAATATTGGTTTCCAGTCGCATTTTACCAGCCAGGCCGTTATAGATTTTTTAGAAAACCTGTATTTCGATCTCCACCGACTTGGTGACGTGCGTGCCGATATAAGCAACCTGGAGCCGCTGCTCAGGAGTTCTCATTTCGCGAGCTGGGACATATCTTCTGTGCGCCAAAGTGATGCCCCGGGAACATTGGACCCCTCGCCAAATGGGTTCTACAGTGAAGAAGCCTGCCTGCTCGCCCGTTATTCTGGTCTGGGAAGTAATATGCGCTCAATTGGTTTCTATAATTATGTCCCTCACAAAGATAAAGATGGGCAGACGGCGCATCTTGCAGCGCAAATGATTTGGTACTTCGTAGATGGGGTGATGAACCAGTATCCAGAAAGCCCGATGGAAAACAAAGATGATTTTACCAAGTTCATCACGGCATTGGAAGACAATCATTACCAGATCGTATTTTATAAAAGCAAACGCACTGACAGGTGGTGGATGGAAGTCCCGATCAATGAGAAAGAATTTTCAGGTACAAGGCACATCATGCCATGCTCATACAACGATTACCTTGCAGCCACACGCGATGAAATACCGGAACGCTGGCTGAACGCGCTGAAGAAGTTTACTTAAACCAATGTGATAATGTGGTGATGTGATAATTTTGCTTACGCGGGACTCTTCGATTTTTTTGTCATTCCGACGATAGGAGGAATCTGATTTGGGGAATTTAATTGATTTGAAAAGATGGATATATGGAAAATATTATTGTTGGGCTGGTTATTGGAGTTGTTTTGGGAATTGTAATTGGCTATTTGCTTTACAAAAATCAAATTAATAAGTTAAAAATAACACTTTTAAGTACTGTTTCTCAGGAAGTCGTTAACGAGAAGTACATTATGAAAGGATTTTATGATGTACTTAAAACCAATTTTGATGAGCAGTCAATTCAAATAGGAGAGCAACACCAAACCATATTAAACCTGACAAATGAAAGGATTAGTAAGGACGAAATTGAGAGGAATTATAGGCCTGCCAAAGCATATAATTTAATAGAAGAAAGAGTTAAAAAGTTGGAAGGGGAAAGCACAACAAAGGAGGAGACAATTAACAAATTAAATCGGCAACTTACAGAATTCCAGCAGAAAGAAAAGTATTTGGACGAAAAGTTACGAACGTTCACAATTGAATTAGAAAATCTTCACAAATTTTCACAGCATGAGTTTGAAACACTGGCAACAAAGGTTTTAGAGGATAAAAAAGATATTTTTATTAAAGAGAATAAGACCGAACTAGATACTATCCTTGGGCCACTTAAAACTAATCTAAATGAATTCAAAGAAAAAGTTGAGGCTACGCGAAAAGAAGATATTCAAGATTTAACTTCCCTTAAAAAGGAAATTGAAACTTTACATACTCTAAACACCCAATTAAGTGATGATGCACAAAATTTGGCTACGGCATTGAAATCAGAAGTAAAAATGCAAGGTAACTGGGGAGAGGATAGGTTAAATATGATTCTCGAAGTTGAAGGACTGCAAAAATATATTGATTTTACCAGGGAAGAAATGTACCGTGACAATGAGCAAGAGAAAAACAGAAAGCCCGACTTTATATTAAACTTGCCAAATGGAAAGCATATAATAATTGATAGTAAAGTATCTTTAACAGCTTATGTCAATTATTATAATGCACCAACCGCAGAAGAGAAAGTTGAATACTTAAAACAGCATCTAAGAAGCGTAACCGACCATGTCAACAGTCTGGCAGATAAAAATTATCAATCACTTGCTGGTCTTAGTACCCCGGATTATGTTTTTATGTTTATGCCAATTGAGTCTGCATTAACATTGGCAATTAATCAAAATCCTGAGATTTTTGATAATGCATTAAAACGGAAAATCATATTAATAACACCAACTACGTTAGTTGCGACATTGAAAATAGTTAAGATGTTATGGCAGAAGGAAAACCAGGTAAAAAATGTCGAAGAGATTTTTAGGCAATGTGGCGAATTATATAACAAATTCGTTTTATTCCTAGAAGAAATGGATAAAGTCGAGACCGCGTTAAATACTGCTTCAAGGGCTCACAGAGCTGCTATGGATGATTTAAAAGATGGTACAAAAAAGGGGAACACAATTATTGGGCGATTTGAAACAATCAAAAAATTAGAAGCCAAGACCAACAAACAAATACCTGATAAATATTTAGCGGAAATAGACCTATTACCAGATGACGATGAAATAATTGTATTGGATACCGGAACCACAAAGGATTTGGAAGATGAATAGCGATACCAAGCTCACCTATTTATAAACATCCTTCCTGTGGCCAATTTTGATGACAACAATAGTCAGTTCCCCGTTTTCAATAATATACAAAACCCGGTAGTACCCAACCCTGATCCGGTACCTGTTTTGATAACCTTGTAGTTTTTTATGGCCGGGAGGGAAAGGATTGTTCTTTAATTTTTCAATTGCTGCATAAATTCTTATTATAGAATCCTTTGGCAAGGATAGGAGTGCTTTTTCTGCACTTTTGACAAACTCAACCTTATACACTACCCGTCTTTTTCTTTGACGAAAGTTTTTTGAAAATTTTCTTTTTTACCTCTGCGATGGGGATGCGTTCTTCGTCCTTGGCTTCGTCTATCAAAAGGTTGTCCAGGTAGTCTTCAATAAATGGATGCTTTCGGAGATCGAAAGTAGCCATACGCGGATTTCCTTTCTGGTCTTTTTGTATGCTTATTCCTTTTAGTGACATTATGATGTGTTCTACTTTGCAAAAATAACAACTTTAGCTTTACAAAAATAGTTCAAAAAAAAGCAGCGGCACACAAAAAAAGCCGGTAAAATTTAATTCTTACCGGCTTTTGAATTTATACAAAATAAATGAAAAGGTTCTATCAGCCTTCAACCGCTCTTGCCAAAAGCCATAGGATAAAGAATACAATGGCAATGACCAATACAATAATTCCAATGGTCCAGAAAAGGGCGCCCAATTCCGCAAAGCCAAGTATTGCAAGGATAACGCCAACAACAAGACATGCTATTGCAAAACCAAGCCATCCCTCGGTATGATTTGTTTTTGAATAAGATGCCACTAAATTATTTGATCCCATGTGTCGGATTGCATTTGCTTTTTTCAATATTTCCTTACCCACTTGCTTTGGAGTAATATTAGCAACTGGATTGTGGATCAATCTCTTAGCATGTACTATTTGAGTTGGTTTGCTGCTTGTTGTTGAGAGTGCTGTTGAATTAGCGGTGGGTGGAAGGAGCTGCGGCGATGTAACCTCAACCATTGGCGAAGTTTCTGCTTTTTGTACAGGATTTTGTTGTTTTTCAAGTACCTGTGCATTTGCAAGGTGGTTCGCTTTAGGAATAGAAGTAAGTTCCCTGCTACAGGAGCTTAATAAAAAGACGGCTACTATGGCCGATGCACATAATTGTTTGTAAGAGTTTTTCATAAATTATTATTAGTTCTGGTTGTAGAACACACCAGCTAACGATAATGTTTAGAGTTCGTTGGTAGAGATTGTCAATACAGCTTATCCAACAGATTATCCTTGACCCTAAAGGGAACCTATGACTATTCCATTTGGAATTTTTCAGGACATCTTAACAAGATAATCATCATCAAGAACTCAACGATAGTTCCCTTTAGGGTCAGGGCACAACTACCTCCGTATCAGCCACTGCTCGGGATCAAGCTTCACATCTGGAGCTTTCCAGATTTCAAGTTCTACCTGGGGGTCGCCTGTTATTTTATCCACGCCTACAGTTCCTATTTCCTGCCTGACGGCTAATTTTTCTCCGGTATGCACTGAAACCCTTTCCAGGTTTGAATAAACAGTAAAATAATTCCCGTGATTGATGATCACCGCATTATTAGCCCCGGGAATGGTGATAACAGCGGTAACCTTTCCACCAAAAACACATCTTGCTTTTGAGCCTTGTGCTGTTTTAATAATCACGCCGTTACAGTTCACGGTCACCCTTTCAAGGGTGGGATGGGCATGTACACCAAAGTGCTCTATGATGGCCCCATTTTCTACCGGCCAGGGAAGCCGTGACCTGTTTTCCGCAAAACGGGCCGACAGCTCTGCCATTTCGGGGGTTGGAGAGAGGACTTCATTTGGTGCCGTTTTCTTGGAGGACCGTTTATTCTCTTTTGTTTCGTTTCGGTTTTCCCTGTTTTCTGCCCTGGCTTTTCTGTTTGCCTCTGCTATTTCTTTAGCGATAATATTACGTATGGCTTTATCTAATTGCTTCGCTACGCGTTGTTGTTCTGCCAGTTGCCGGCGGATCTTTTTTTCATCACCCTGGAGTTTGTGCATCAGCTCATTTTGCTCCTGCTTGTTGCTTTCCAGGGATTTTTCTTCTTCATCAAGACTTGCCAAAACCTCTTTTTTTGATGCTTCTTCTGTTTTCAGGTCTGCGATACGGCTTGCCAGGGATGCTTCTGTTTTTTCTATAAGTTCAACCTGGGTTTGGCGGTATGAGGTGTAGAACCTGACGAATTCAACACGCTTGATTGCTTCATTAAAAGAATTGGCTGCAAAAACAAATGAAACCTGGTTTACAGCCCTCCGGTTTTTGTACATGTAGTACATAAGTTTGGCATAGTCTTTTTTCAGGTTGGCCACATCGCTATCCAAAGCGCTTACAATATCACTCTCTGCTTCAATATGCTGCGTAATGGCATTGAGTTGGTTTTGCAGCGTATTTATAAGGCTTTGCCTTTGGCTGATGAGTTCGTTGAGGTCGGCAAGATAGGCAAGGGTTTTACGTTCTTTGGCCCCCGTTTCAGATAAGCGTTTTTTTAAAGCCGCTATCTCCTTTTCCTTTTGTTTTCGCTGGTGTTCAAGTTCGGCACGGCTTTGTGCCTTGATCCTGTCGCTGCCCATAAAAAGCAGGGCACAAATCATGAATAAGCTACTGAGCTTTAGTATATGACGCGGGTATCTTGAAGGGTGCATCCACATTTTTGGGAAGGCTGTATCCACTAACGTTCAAAGTTATATGAATTTTGTCCGGAGTGTGTATTTCCACATCAATATTATTAGGAAGATACTGGTCGCCCACCTGTTTAAAATTGTTGTAATTAATAACCACAAATTCCCTGATATTCTTTTCATAACGGTATTGCAGCATCCGTAGTGCCGACTTGTCCATCATAATCACTTCCTTGAACATAGAATTTTGGTTTTCAATACGATATACATCTTTCAATCTGGAAAAATGGCTGTTATCGTTAATGCCAAATGGAGGGATGGCTAACAGCAGGTTTTGCATGGAATTGAAACTAAGCCCGCTCAACCCCAAAGTTTTATCAAGGTCGGGCATGGTGAGTACCGAATAATTTTTTTGCAAGCGGTTCAGGATCGTTGCGCTATCGGTATTCATCAGTATCCGCACGGCCTCAATCATTTTGTTTGCAGATGCCCAGATCACGCTGTCTTTACGGTTGCGTATGGCCAGGTTAGCGGTAATATCAGAAGATCCGTCATCATATTCAATTTCAGCCTCAGTTACAAGCCAGGCATATTTTGCAGGATGTGTATCTACCTGTTTTTTTAAGGATGCAATATCGGTTGCAGCCGGCTGATTGGAAACCAGTCCGGAAAGGCCGCCCTTGAAGGATGCACATGATGACAATACCAGGGCTGAAAAGATAGATAGGGTTATTGCCGGTCTATTCAACAATTTTCTGATTTGCTATTTTTTTATCAAGGGTGGGAGAGTCGTCGCCGTATTGTTTGGCATATTTCCAGTATTCCACGGCCTTTTCTACATGGCCCAGCTTGTATTCAACGTCTCCGTAATGCTCATTTACTTCACCACTCTTTTTGTCGGCATCAAGTGACTGGCTGATAAATTTTGCCGCTTCATCATATTTCCCTTCCTTGTACAATATGTATCCATAGGTGTCTAAATATGATGCATTTGCAGGTTCTTTTTCGAGCGATTTTTTAGACATGGCTTCCGCTTTGTCCATGTTTTCGTTCCTCACGGATAAATAGTATGCATAATTATTAAGGGCCAGTACATTATCAGGATCCTGTGCCAGTACTTTTTCAAAATACATATCTGATTTAGTGTAGTCGTTCAGCCTGTAATATGCCTCAGCAAGGTTATTATAGAAGTCCAGTTCCAGGAGTTTGTTATCTGTTACCTGGTTCAAGCCTGACTCAAGTACATCAGCAGCCTTTTTATAATTTTTCAGTTGAAGGTTTGCTTCTCCGCTCATAAAATAAACAACCGGCTGGGCAGGAAACAGTTCCAGCGCCTTATCGCTTTCATCAGATAAGTCCTTGTAATCCTTTAATTCAGCTTCACACAACAGTAATTGCTGCCATACGGAAAAAATATCCTTTTTGGTTTCCAGCGATTTACGGTATTCAACCCTTGCAGAATCATATTTCTTATCGAGATAGAACATATCCCCAAAAATGGCATGGGCCTTAGCATCAGCAGGATGTGCAGCCACCATTATCCGGGTAAGCGCGTATGCATCGGCTTTATCTTCTTCATCCTTATTTGGCTGCATTAAATAGTCATTATATAAAATGCTTATTTTATTGTCTATTGATAATTTAGGATTCCCGAAAGCCGTCTTTAGCATTTCAAATGCCTTGGCATGATCTCCCTTCTGGTAATAAAATTCAGCAAGGGCAAGTTGGGTCTGGCCGTCATTTGGGTTCTTTTTCAAAAGGTTGTTATAAACTTCCAATGCCTTTGCTTCATTTCCCGATTTCATCCAGGTTTCCGCCAGCAACTGGTAATAACTCGGATCATCAGGGTTGGCTTCAATAAGTTTATTTATAACGTCAATAGCTTTATCGTATTTGCCTTGGGCAACATATAACTTCTCTTTTTGTAAAGCTACTTCCTCACTTGTGCCAAAAATTTTCTCAATTTTGTCGTATTCTTTAATGGCGTCGGAGCTATTGCCGGCGGCTTCATAAATAGCCGCCAACCTGAAATAGTTTTCCGCGTTGTCAGGATCATTTGCTATCAGTTTTTGATAAAGACCTGCTGCTTTGTCCCATTTTTTTTCAAAACGATAGATGTCAGACAATTGCAACAAGTACCATTTGTTCTCCCCTTTGTCAATACTTACTGCTTTTTCAGAAGCCTTTTCAGCATCTTCTACTTTGTTCAATTGTACATCCGCATTGGCTATTTCATAATATGCGGGCGCCGCATTATTGTCAATTTTGGCAGCCTGTTCAAAATCACGAAGTGCCGTCTGGTAATTTCCGGCCATTTTTTCACGTATGCCATCGAAATAGGAATTTTCAAACTCGTGCTGCTTTAGTTCTGATACCCGTTTGTTGATAGAGCCTGGGCCATTGCCTTTTTCGGAGCTTTTTGAAAGCCGCTGGCCTGACCCACAAGAGGATAGACCACCAATTAATGCCGTAAGGCATATATATATTATTGTTGTGTTTTTCATTCTTTTACTAAAGTACAGGGGATACAGCAATCTCTTTGCCAAACATACCTATTACCGGAAACAATGTAAACCTCATTTGAGTTTAGTTTATTACTTTACCTCAGAATAATCGCCTAGGTTTACGGATTCTTTTTTGCCTTCATACACACTGTAATTGCCGTTCATAGCCCCTTCAAGGTTTCCATTAATAACCCTGGCATTGTTCATGATAATGCTATTGGAAATAACGGAAGATTCAATAACCGTATGATCACCTATAGACACAAAAGGCCCGACAACTGAGTTCCTGATTACCACACCCTTGCCGATATAACTTGGGTCAAGAATTATGGAAGACTCAACCTTTAAATCAGCGGCATGTTCAGGTTTGCTCATTTCAAGCACTACTTTATTGGTTGCTACGGTAGCATCTTTGTTGCCACAATCAAGCCAATGGGATACGGAAGCTGTTTTGAACTTGTAACCTTTGTCTTTCATATCGGTAAGGGCATCCGTTAGCTGGTATTCGCCATTTACAATATGATTGGTATCAATAAGTGATTGAAGTTCCTGGCGCAAATAGACGCCATCCCTGAAATAATAGATGCCTATAATGGCTTCATCAGAAACGAATTCCTTTGGTTTTTCCCAGAATTGCTTCACGATGCCCTCATTGTCTTTTTCTACAACGCCAAAAGCAGATGGGTCATCTATTTTGCTTGTCCATATAATACCATCTTCCCTTGTATTGATCCTGAAATCAGCATAAAAAAGGGTGTCGGCAAAAGCGACGATTACATGTCCATCTAATGCCGGCGCTGCACATAGAATGGCGTGTGCCGTGCCAAGAGGCTGCTCCTGATAGTAAATAGAACCTTTTGCACCGGCTTTTTCAGCCATGGCGATAAGACTTTCTTCAACATCCTTTCCAAAATCGCCAATCACAAAAGCGATTTCGTCTATTTTTTCATCACAAACTGCCGAAAGACCCTCAACCAATCTTTGTACAATTGGTTTGCCTGCAACCGGAATCATGGGTTTTGGTACGGTAAGCGTGTGTGGGCGCATTCTTTTGCCCATCCCCGCCATTGGAATAATAATCTTCATTTTTAAGACTCTCTGCGCTTTTAAGCTAAAAAGCTGTAAAGGTACGATTTTGGTTTAAGAAGTAACCGCAGAGAACACAAAGGTGTCGCAGAGAGCGGCAAAGACAAACTTTGCATCCTAAATTGACCGGACCAAATATTTTCTTATATTTCCGCTTTATTTTAAAATGAGGCAGGCTAAAATCATATTATTGTTGATAATTATCTGTGCAGGAATTGCATTCAATGCATCCGGCGGAAGCCCGTATTCCCCTAAACAATTTATCACCTCCTCAGGATGGAATTTCGTTGAAAATAAAGGACAGCTAAACGAATCAGAAATCAAATATTACAGTCATCAGGGAGGCGCAAATCTCTATTGCAAACCCGGGATGATCAGTTTTGTTTTTACCAGAAAAGAGAATGGAGCAGAACAAATTTCCGCAGCAGCCAGTCGGCCGTCAGGATTCCCCCTTCCAAAGGTGGGTTCCTTGCGAGAGCAAGGAATGAAATTGGGATTTGGTCAGAAGAACGTTCAACAATATAAAATCTCCACTAGTCGCGCCGACCTTATCCTTCTCAATTCCAACCCTTCTGCCCAAATCATCGCCTCAGACCAGCAGGAATACTATGAAAATTTCTATCTGGCACATACAGGCGAAGAAGGAATTACTAATGTACACGCCTATAAAACAATTACTTATAAATCAATCTATCCAAATATTGATTTTATTCTTCAATCCGGTAAAGGAGGACTGGAATATGAATTTGTTGTTTATCCGGGAGGCAATGTATCTGACATTCAAATAGAATGGAAGGGAATTGAAAAGATTGAAAAATTGAAAAATTCCGGGATTGAATATTCTTTTGGATTGGGGAAGATGGAGGAATCAGCGTTGCAAACATACGTAGGGGCGGGGCTTGCCCCCGCCCAATCCGCGAATACACATAAAATCGAAAGCCATTTTATTTTGAATAACAACCGTATAGGATTTAAAGTATCCAAATACGACAAAACCAAACCCCTTGTCATTGACCCATTCCTATCCTGGGCAACCTATTTTGGCGGAAGCGCTTATGATGCCGGTAATGCCGTTGCCGCTGACAATTCAGGAAATGCCTATATTACGGGATATGCTGAAAGCCAGTCAGGTATTGCAACAAGCGGCGCTTTTCAGACTTCATTTGGTGGGGATAATGAAGATGCATTTTTGGCAAAATTTGATGCAACAGGACAACTTCTCTGGGCTACTTATTATGGTGGAGATGGGCAAGATTACGCTGAAGGTGTTGCCACGGATGTCTTAGGGGATGTATTTATAGCAGGCAATACCGGAAGTGCATCTGGGATAGCCACAAGTGGGGCGTATCAAACTTCTTTTGCCGGAGGGGATGAAGAAGCCTTTTTTGCAAAATTTAATAGCAACGGAATTCGTCAATGGGCTACCTATTTTGGTGGGAAAGGCTCTATTAGTAGTAGTGTTGCGACAGACGGCCTTGGAAATGTTTATTTTACCGGAACTACTTTTGCTAGCACGGGAATATCTACCGGCGGAGCTTATCAAACCGCTTATGGTGGTTTGCCAGATGGGGACGCTTTTCTTACAAAATTCAACAGCAATGGTTCAATCCTATGGGGGACCTATTATGGTGGTATTGGAGGAGAAGTGGGCTTTGGTGTTTCAACTGACGGTTTAGGGAATGTATATATAGTAGGAACTACATCAGGTAGTTCGGGATTGGCTACAAACGGTGCTTATCAGACTTCTAATGCAGGTGTTGTAGGCCCTGAAGACGCATTTCTTGCCAAATTCAACAGTATTGGAAAAATCCAGTGGGCTACCTATTATGGTGGAAATGATGACGAAGATGGCTTAGGCGTTGCTACAGATAAATCTGGAAATGTATTTATAACCGGGAATACCTTTAGTGCTTCAGGTATTGCGACTAATGGCGCATATAAAACGTTGAATTCAGGTAATGGTGACGGGTTTTTAGCCAAGTTCAGCGGTCAGGGCAAACTTCAATGGGCAACTTATTATGGCGGGCCTTACGATGACTATAGTTCTGCTATTGCAATTGATCGCTCTGGGAATCCATTTATTACTGGAACTACCGAAAGCAGTTCAGGAATAGCTACATCTGGAGCCTATAAGACTTCTTTTGGAGGCGGAAATGAAGATGCATTTCTGGCCGAATTCAGCAACATTGGCACCTGTTTGTGGGCTACCTATTATGGTGGCTCTAATAATGATGATGGTATTGGAATAGCCTCTGATGGTTTAGGGACAATATATATAACCGGAATAACTGTCAGTCCTTCCCAAATCGCTACGAGTGGTGCATATCAAACCTACATAGCAGGCCCACAAAACGCTTTCCTTGCCCAGTTTAATTTTAAGGCAAGTTATGATGCGGGCTTACTTATTCCTCCGGGTTATGGTAATATATGCGCCGGCAAATATCCTATAAATGTTGATTTGGCAAATTATGGGAACGACCCGCTAGACTCTGTAAGTATTTCGTGGTCATTTAATGGTAAACTACAACCTGTTTATCACTGGAAAGGACTAGGGATAGCCAGGCTTCTTCCCGGGCATCAGACATCTGCGACTATTGGAAACATATTGTTTTCTGCGGGTCAGAAAGACACGATTGTAGCCTGGACATCAATGCCCAACGGGCAAACCGATTCCATAACCTGGAATGATACTTCAAGCATTATAATAAATGTCAATCCACTTCCCCCCTCGCCAAAATATCCGGCACAGACAATCTGTGAATATAGTAGCACTACAATTGGCGCGCCTCCTCCAACCGGGTTTGGATATTCATGGGTTTCAAACCCATCCGGGTTTACATCAACAAATAGTTCTCCTATAGTTACCCCTTTAAAAACAACTGTCTACTACGAGAAAATTACAAATACCGCTACCGGTTGCAGCAATGCTGATACGGTTACAATCACCGTAAACCCGGCACCGCCTGCAATTACCGGATCGCCCAAAACCATTTGCTTTAAGGATACCATCAACATTGGTGATACCGCATCAAAAGGTTTTACATACAGTTGGACCTCTGCCCCTGCTGGGTTTAGTTCAACCATTTCAAAACCTAAAATAAGTCCTTCAAGTACTACTTCTTATACCCTCACGGAGACAAATACCGTAACAGGTTGTATGAACGCCAATTCTGTGCAGATAACAGTGAACCAATTACCTGTAGCCAATGTGGGCCAGCCCAGTTATTCTATTTGCAACGGCACCCACGTTAAAATAGGAGCGAATGCCCAATCCGGCATTACATATTTATGGTCTTCCGCACCGCCCGGCTATAGCTCTACCATATCAAACCCGGTTGTGGATCCCGCAGCTTACACCAATTACTATCTCACGGTAACCGATACTGCAACAGGATGCGTGAATGAAAACTTTGCCAAAGTAGCGGTAAATATCCTCAAAGCACCACTCATTGATGTTGGTAAAAATCAGGCAGTTTGCATTGGTGTATCCGCTCAAATTGGCTCAATACCAGTGGTTGGATATACGTATTCCTGGACTTCCAACCCCGCAGGGTTTACTTCTACCGCTGCCGAGCCAACCGTGAAACCATTAGTGACAAGTTCTTTTTCTTTGGTGGTAACGGATACACATGGATGTACCAATTTTGATTCTGTGACCATAACCGTTAACACAAGGCCACCTACCAGTGCCGGGGCTCCTCAAAATGCCTGTTCGGGAACTGTCATAAAGCTGGGAGAACCCACTGATTCAGGACATACCTATTTATGGTCATCTAAACCCAAAGGGTTTGGTTCTAAAATAAGCGACCCTGTTGACAGTCCGCAGGTGAGCACCGAATATTATTTAAAAGAAATCATTTCAGCTACGGGATGTGCTGATTCTGATAGTGTTAAGATAATAGTTGTTGCGAGGCCAAATATCATTTTTGATGTTAAAAATATCAACGGGTACGGATACGGGTTTACCATTAAAAAGCCCAATTATCCGGGATGGCAATATCATTGGAATTTTGGCGATACATCAGACCTGATGACGGATACGGCATCAGGATACAGCGTAACACATATTTATCCTCAGAATGGCAGCTATCTGGTTGTTTTAACCATTTCATTACCAGGTTATTGTACCGTTATTGATTCGTATAGGGTTATTGTAAAGGTTTCAGAATCATTTGATATATTTCCGAACCCATTTAGCCTCCAAACAGATATCAGGTATGTGCTGGTAAACGCAGGACATGTTAAGATCACCATGATAGATGATATTGGCCGGTTTATTGGCACCTTGGTAGATAAACAACTTTCTCGGGGTGAGTATATTACCATTTTTGATGCAGGGGCCTGGAAAACCAGGCCCGCGGTTTATTTTATCATTTTTCAGCTTGATGATAAAGTGACCATTAAGAAAATTGTTCAGATAGATTCTATTTACCATTGATAACGTCACTGGTTAAATCTGCTAGCAAATGCAAAGAGCTATTGTCATTTCGACGGCAGGAGAAATCTGATTTAAACTCCTATCAAAATGCTTGTTTTATCCCTCCATCAGATTTCTCCTATCGTCGAAATGACAGCTGTTGTAATTGTTTTTGTATTTACAGACATAAGTTTATGTTAGTGTCCTTTCAGGAATTTTTTGTTAGTTTGCGGACGAATTTGAAATTGAGGTCAGGATTTTGGGAAAAGAAGTAAAAAACACACCGGTTGCATCTATAGCGAAAAAGCCATCTGGCTCGTTCAGGCTATATGCTATTTTAGTAGGTATTGTCGGATTTGCATTGTACTTGAATACCATGAAAAATGGGTATGCACTTGATGACTTTAATGCCATACCGAAAAATCAGTTTGTGATGCAAGGCATCAGCGGGATTCCGAAGCTGCTGACAATTGATTTCTGGTATTTTGAAAACCTGAATCTTGGTTATTACCGGCCACTTTCGCTCATTACATTTGCTATTGAGCATTCGTTTTTCGGAGAAAATATTGCAGTCAACCATTTCGACAACGCGTTGCTTTACGGGTTGTCTGGTTTTTTCCTGTTCCTGGTTTTAATGCAGTTATTTCCCACCCGGAACCCGGCCTTTGCATTTCTGATCAGCCTGATTTTTATGACGCATCCTCTTCATACAGAAGTCGTTGCAAATATTAAAAGTCGTGACGAGATCCTTAGCTTTTTAAATACGTTTATTGCGATCTATTTAGCCTTTAGATACAGCGCAACAAAACATCGAAAAGACCTGATTTGGAGTATCGTGTTTTTTTACCTCGCTTTGTTGTCAAAAGAAACAGCTGTTGTAAGTCTTGCACTTATTCCGTTGTTGTTATATTATTCAGGTTTAAAAATACCTGTAGTATTAAAACGGACAATACCGTATGCGGGAGCAGCCATATTATTCTTCCTGCAAAAGCGCTATTTCCTCGGTGGCTCTGCTGCGCGTATTCCCAATGATATTATCAATTATCCTTACGTGGCCTCTGCGGTTAGACTACCCAGTTTATTCCATCTATTCTGGATATGCCTCCAAAAACTTATATATCCTCTGCCATTGAGCTATGATTATTCATATAACCAGATACCCGCATCGCATTGGACTGATATCGGTGCGCTATTGGGCCTCGTTTCATTTTTAGCCCTGGCCTATGTAGGAGTCAAAGGAATTTTACAGCGATCTATATGGAGCCTGGGATTATCCATCTTTTTTATAACCATAGCCCCCTTGCTTGGGTTTGTTTTACTCAGAGGTGGTATCCTGGCAGAAAGGTTCTTGTATGCCCCTTGTCTCGGCTTTGCCCTGATCCTGGTATATGCCCTCGGCCTTATTTCAAATCAAAAGAAAGACAGATTGGTAAAACTTTTTGATTGGGTTAAAACAAATGCCGTTGCAACTGTGGTTGTTCTTGCTTTATGTTCCTTCTTCAGTGTGGCTACAGTACAAAGAAACCCGGCCTGGAAGGACAACCTTACCCTGTTTGGTACAGATGCGTTGCATTCATCAAACAGCGCCCAGGTGCACAGGCACTATGGTACAGCACTTGTGGAAGCTGCTGCAGCCGAAAAGGACACAACTAAGAAAAGGTCACTGGATGTAAAAGGTGTGAGTGAGTTACAAAAAGCCATTGCAATTGACAGTGAATTCGGCGAAGCATATTGTGAGATCGGTTACGCTTATCAAGGCGTTTACCTGATTAATGATTCTGCCGTAAAATATTTCAAAAAAGCCATAGAAACAGCGCCTGGTCTGGTAACAAGTTATAATAATCTTGGGGTTATCTATCAAAACACGAATAAGCTTAAACTTGCTTCTTATTATTATAATAAAGCCCTTGAGGTAAACCCTTATTACCCGGATGCCATTCAACATGCTGCGGACCTGAAAAAGCAAACCGGACTGGATGTGCACGATATGCCTCCCGAAGAGCCTAATCCTCATAATGTCCAGATTGTTAAAACCATGAAATCTGAGGTTGCTCCAAAATCCCAGAGTGATATTGATTTCAACTACTATTTTAACGCGGGAAATAATTTGGTAGCAAAAGGGGATTATCAATCAGCCATCGGGTATTTGCAAAAAGCGGAGTCACTTAAACCTGAGCACGAACAAACCATGCTTGAGTTGGCCAACTGCTATGGACTGACCAAAAAATATACTGAAGCCATATTTACTTATAAGAGGATATTGAGATATTATCCAAAAGATGTTGCCGTAATGGGCAATCTGGCTGTTACTTACCAGGCAACTGGTCAAAATACAAAAGCTGATTCGGTAAAAGCAGCAATAAACAAGACAAAATAGATCGGAGAAAGAAGAGTGGAGAGCTGGGGCGAAGAGCGCTTTTGCCTTTGCGATTACTAACCCCTGATTCCCACTTCCTTTTCAAGTTGAGAAAGAACAATATCTGTGGGGGCTTTGATAGATAGGTTGCAGAATAAGGTTTCCGTAGAATCAAAACTTCCATTTTCGTAATATTTGTTAGATGGGGCGCCACCGCCGCAAACATAGAAATATTCACAAGTGGACTTGCAACCCGAAATACCATTTTGAATATCATCGTTGATCAACCTGAATTTGGGGGTATCCAAAGCATCTTTAAAGCTGCTGGTATATACATTGCCGAGTGCGAAATCCCCATAGCGTTCTGATTTTTGGCCTAAAAGTTCGGGCGAAAATGAAGAAAAATTTCCTTCGTAATCTACTGATATTATGGCATAAGGCGTGGTTTGGTGGTTAAAACGCATACCATCGTCCACCTTATAATGTTCCGCAAACGGGTCTCCTATAATACCTTGTTTTGAATTCAAAAACTCCCTTATCACCATTCTGTGATCGTTTTGCTCCTGGAGTTCATACAAACGGTTCAGGAATTCGGAGACATTTTCGGTTCTGCCATTGTTGAATGATGAAGACTTATTTCCACCCTCCACTTCTTCAAAATTGAGGCCTAAATAATGAACTCCCAGATCATTAAAGAAATTAAAAATCTCATCAGGATGCCCGCATGATTCAGCCGTAATTACTGCAATCACGTGAAAGCGGATACCGTTTTTTTTCAGCAAAGCTGCTCCTGCAAGGGCCTTGGCGAGCGTACCCTTACCTGCGCGCGTCACACGGTTTTTATCATGAAGAAACTCGGGGCCGTCAATGCTTAAACCAATGCTGATATCATTTTCTTTAATAAAACGGCACCATTCTTCACTCACCAGCATTCCGTTAGATTGTATGGAATGCTTGATTTTTACGTCCCGTGGGGTATTCGCGTTTATAATATCAAAATAGGTTTGATAATAGGGCAATGGCACCGCGAGTGGCTCGCCTGCATGCCAGACTATTGTAATCCGGTTATCAATTAAATCCGCTTCAATAACCCGCTCCATTAATTTTTGAACGGTTTCAGCTTTGATCTTATTGGTGTTGCTTCTTTCAGGCAAATAGCAATAACTGCAATCTATATTGCAAAACGGAGACGGCTGTATTACTAGTAGGTCTAGTGGACCGTAATTCATGGAATCGTTCAAATAACAGGAATTTAAGTCTATTTACGTCCGTGATCTTTGTCATGGTCATGTCCATGATCTCGGTCATGTCCATGGTCATCCCGGTGGAAATTACCCCAGTTATTCCAGTTTGTCCAGTCATTCCATAATTTATTCCAGTCATTCCAGCTCGGAAGTATATTGATCCATATCTGGTCTACCGGCGGAGTTTTGATGCTTCTGTTCACATCCATGGCAGATAGTTCTTCGCTATTGACACTATTGCGAAGATGTTCCCTGACGAGGTTTATCCTATCGTTGATAGTGGCTTTTGAATCATCAATTTTCTTACTGTCTGCACTCACCGTTTTTGACGTAAAAAAGGCACTTGCTCCCAAAAGAAGAAATTGTAAAAAGCGGGCAGGTATTTTATTTATTTTCATCTTTTTATTTTGTTATTCTGTTGGGTTTTTGTTTCCACATCGCTATATCATCATCAAAATGCTTCTGGCGAACAGGATCCGGATGTTCTTTTGCCAGTTCGTTGGCTTTTTCTCCATAGGTTACAGCATTTTTATAGTCCCCTTTTTCAGCGTATAGTTCAGCCTTTTCCCAGACGTTGGCATGGTTTTCTTTAATAGCAATCGACTTATTGATCCATTCCAGTCCCTTATCAAAATTAGTACAGGACTCGAGGCAATAATTAGCGGCATGCATATATATCTGCCAATTGTCTTTATCCGCCTTTGCAAATGCAGCTTCAAAGCTTTCTTTTACCTTATTGTCATTTTTAATGAAGATCGGGATCCTGAGGGATAGAGTACCCCAATTCATACAAAGGATGGTGGATTTTGGCAGAAGATCAGCAAATGTAAATGTGAGGTCTTTGGTAAAATTAGCTTTTTGCCCACTGATACTTACCCTCAGGATATCGCCCTTTTCATCATATTGCTTCAGGTCATACAGTGTATCGCTGCTGAAAACCATAACCCAGGCAGTATCACCCGGAATCATGAGCAGGGAATAAGACCCTGGCGGAAGCACTTTGTCCTTTATTAAGATACTATCTGAAGTAGAAAATTTGGTAATGTGGTGGAGTCCTGGGCTCCATATTTCATTAAAAGGAATCCTGTGGCTCAATGCATCAGAGTCATTATAAAGAGCGGGACGGTGATACCTTACCTCCAATTCCGTAACCCCAACAAATTGCGTAATCATGCTCAGAGGGCTTGCTTCAGGTAAAAGCATGTGTGCGACAGGGCTTGATGTGTCTATGGTGTTTTCCATATTCGATGTGTTTTTCGATTCACTGTTTTTTTGATTACATGCCCCAAATATTAAAGGGACAAGTAAAAAAAACCAATAGTTGCGGTATGGGGTTTGTTTCATAGTTTATTTAGAATCAGGTTTAATAACTGTGAAGGGGATAACACAGAATTTGGGAAATTGTTTATAGGAGCAATTGAAAAATTAAAAGATTGAAAGATTGAAGATCTGAACGCTCCAATTGCCTCAATAAGACTACAATCTGGAAATTTAGCCGAAATAAACCTGAAGTTTTTTCGTGAGCCCTGACCCCTGATCCCTGATTTTACATAAACCCTAATTCCAGCTTGGCTTCATCGGTCATCATGCTTTGGTCCCATGGGGGCTCGAAGGTGACTTCGACTTTTACATCACCCGTGCCTTTTACAGAACGTACTTTTTCTTCCACATCGCCAGGCAACATACCGGCTGCAGGACAGCCTGGAGAAGTTAAGGTCATAAGAACATCAATTTTGCCATGTTCGCCAATATTCACCTCATAGATAAGGCCTAACTCATAGATATTTACGGGTATTTCAGGATCATAGACCGTTTTGATGGCCTCAATGATCTGGTCATACAGATTCACTACTGATTCGTTTTTTGCCGTTTCAGGATTTGGCTCCTGATTTGTTCCCGTTACCGTATTCTGACTTTGAATTTCTTCCATTTTAAGCAGTCATTTTTGCTTTATAGGCCAATGCATAAAATTTGATCTGTTTCACCATGGCTGACAGTCCGTTATTGCGTGTAGCAGATAAATGCGCCTGCAGTCCAATTCGTTCCAAAAAGCCAAGGTCAGCGTCTAATATCTCATCAGGGGAATGATTGCTGAATACTTTTAAAAGTAATGCAACAAGGCCTTTTACGATCAGGGCATCGCTGTCTCCTTCAAATATAATCTTGCCATCTTCAAACCGGGTTGTCATCCATACGTTGCTCTGACAGCCTCTTACTTTATTTTCTTCATTATAAGCACTCTCAAGCAATCTAGGAAGTTGCTTGCCAAGATTCATGAGGTACTCATACTTATCCGGCCACTCTTCGAGCATGGCGAAATCTTCAACAATTTCTTCCTGCGTGTCTTGTATGGACTTAATGCCTGTCAATGTCTTTTAATCTTTGAATTTTTTAATCCTTAATTTTTTTAATTACCTTCACCAATGCCTCTGCAAAGAAATCAATTTCCTCTATCGTATTATAAAACGCAAGCGAAGCCCTGCAAGTTGCAGAAACGCCAAACCTGTCTAATAATGGTTGGGTACAATGGTTACCCGTACGTATGGCAATGCCTTCAAAATCAAGCAATGTGCCTATGTCCATAGGATGTGCGCCATCTACGGCAAATGAAATGACGGGTATCTTGTTCTTCGCTGTGCCAATGATTCTTAAGCCATCAATAGCGCTGATCTTTTCAGTGGCATGTGCCAGAAGGGTTTGCTCGTATTTATGGACGGCTGATCTGCTGATATTGTTCACATATTCAATAGCTGTTCCCAATCCAATGGCACCCGAAATATCCGGGGTTCCAGCTTCGAATTTATGAGGCGCTTCTTTAAAAGTTGTCTTTTCAAAAGTGACAATATTGATCATATCGCCTCCGCTCTGATAAGGCGGCATGCCATTTAAATAATCCTCTTTGCCATATAGAACTCCTATGCCTGTGGGCGCAAATATTTTATGCCCTGAATAAACCAAAAACTCACAATCAAGGTCCTGAACATCAATGGATAAATGCGGTGCAGCCTGGCATGCATCTATTAAAACGGGAATATTATATTTGTGTACTGATTCAATAATCGTCTTAACAGGATTGATCGTGCCAATACTATTTGAAACATATACAATCGAAACGAATTTTGTTTTTTCAGTCAGTAATCTGTGAAAATCTTCCAGTATCAATTCTCCATTTTCATCAACCGGAATGATTTTTAAAATAGCTCCTTTTTCCTCACAAATTAGCTGCCAGGGAACAATGTTAGCATGGTGTTCCATCTGGCTGATCAAAACTTCGTCACCGGCTTTAAGATTGGCCCTGCCCCAGGAGGATGCCACAAGATTGATGCCTTCGGTAGCGCCCCTTACGAAAACGATTTCTTCCCTTTTGGCGGCATTGATGCTTTTTTGAACAATATCCCGGGCACCTTCATAAGCATTTGAGGATAATTCACTTAAATGATATACTCCCCGATGGATATTGGCATTTTCGTGCTCATAATACTTCACAATCCTGTCAATAACTGTTTTGGGTTTTTGAGAAGTGGCGGCATTATCGAAATAAATCAATGGCTTGCCATAGACTTTGGACTGAAGTATCGGGAAATCTGAACGGATGGCGTTTACATCAAAGCCTTCGCTTTTTAAGGATGGAGTAACTGATGATATATTTGCCAGTGTTGTCATGATTTATGAATCATTTCATTATCAACCATAAAGTATGGTAAGGCAACCCTGAAAGGGTTGGATGTGAATAGCCCCAGGTGAAACCTGGGGAATAAGTTAAACAGTTGATCCAACCCTGAAGGGGTTGAATGGTGGTTGGTAAACAAATGATGTTCAACCCCTTCAGGGTTGCTATATGCCAGGTGCAGATTCCACGGGTTGTACCCGTGGTTATTCACATTCAACCCCATTCGGGGTTGTTTTATTGTTACAATGTTTTGAATATGAATGCGTTTAATGATCATTTCCAATTGTATTCAATTTGCCCTCAACCACAGCCCTGGCATAATTTTTTATTTCCTCGGATTTAATATTTTCCAAAACGTCGGTCGCAAAAGCAGTCGTCAGCATTACTTTGGCCTCGGCAGCACCAATTCCTCTTGATCTTAAATAAAATAAAGCCTCTTCATCAAGTTGTCCCGTAGTGGCTCCATGTGAACACTTTACATCGTTTGCAAATATTTCTAACTGGGGCTTGGTATTAATCCTCGCTTCGTCTGAGAGCAGTATGTTTTTATTGGATTGGTAAGCATTCGTTTTCTGGGCATCCTTTCTCACAATGATCTTCCCGTTGAAAACCCCGGCGCTTTGTCCGGCCATGATCCCTTTATAAAACTCGTTACTGAAGCATTGAGGCATGGCGTGATCTACCAATGTATGGTTGTCTATATGCTGGGAACCTGAACCGATATAAAGCCCGAACATGTGTGACTCACAGTTTATATCATCCAATCTGTATTGAAGATCATTTCTAACCAATTTACCACCGGTAGTTACTGTAAAGTTATTGATCAGCGTATTTTTTTGCTGGCTTACCTGTAGGAAATTTACCTGCCTTGCAGTTTCGATATCTTCTTCCTGAAAGCGGTAATGATTCAAAATGGCAGATTCCTTCACAAATAGTTCGCTGACAACGTTATTGAAGTATTCATTTTTACCTGAACTGATCCATGTTTCAATGAGTTCTAAAGATGCGCCTTCTTCAACGATGAACAGGTTACGGATATGGTTTATATATTTTTGATCACCGATTCCACCGATAAAAACAAGATGGACAGGATATTTTGGTGTTGCTCCTTTTGAGACATAAATAAAAGCCCCATTGGTTCCAAAAGCAGTGTTTAAGGCCACCAATCCATTGGTTTCAGAAGACAAGGCCTTGCCTAGATATTGTGAAAGAATATCTTTATTTGTTTTTGATGCCTCAGATAATGAAGATACTACGATGGAAAGATCATCTGCTTTTATTTCAGATAATTCGGGGCTAAATTCACCATCAGAAAAGACAAGTTTATGAGCATCAACTATGGAAGGAATAGAGCTCTTAATTGATTCTGAAGTTTTTACTGACAGGGACTTATGGATGCTCTGGCCCCAGGATTCATCAAGATATTTTGATATGTTGGTGTATTTCCACTCCTCATTTTTCACGGTCGGGAAACCCAACTTATCAAACTGATCAGCAGCTTGTCTGCGCAGATCGGTTGCTTTCCCGTTCAATACTGATTCGAAGTCAGAAAATTCTGAAAGCAGTTTGTTTTTAAGATCAGATAATGGAACGCCGGTGCTCATTTCTTTTGTCCTGGTTTATTAAGCTTCTACGTTCTCATTTTTGATCCAGTCATATCCCTTTTCTTCCATTTCAAGGGCCAGCTCTTTGGTGCCTGATTTTACAATGCGCCCCTGGTACAGGATATGTACAAAATCAGGAACAATATAATCGAGCAATCTCTGGTAATGCGTGATCACAAGGAATGCATTATTTGAAGTTCTGAGCGCATTTACGCCATTTGCCACAATACGTAGCGCATCTATATCGAGGCCTGAATCTGTTTCATCTAAAATAGCAAGCTTTGGCTCCAGCATCGCCATCTGGAATATCTCGTTTCTCTTCTTTTCCCCACCAGAAAAACCTTCATTCAGGGAGCGACTGGCTAGTTTCTGGTCTATTTCTACCAGTTTCATCTTTTCGCGCATCATGCTCAGGAAAGAAGATGGGTCAATTTCATCAAGGCCTTTGTGTTTGCGTGCGGCATTTACAGCCGTTTTTAAGAAGTTGGTTGTACTGACACCCGGGATTTCAATCGGGTACTGGAAAGCGAGAAAAACACCTTCCCTGGCACGTTCTTCAGGTGACATATCAAGCAGGTTTTTACCATCGTATGTCACTTCCCCTCCAGTCACTTCATATCCAGATCGACCTGCCAATACAGATGCAAGTGTGCTTTTCCCAGCACCATTAGGCCCCATAATGGCATGGATTTCACCTGGTTTTATTGTCAGGTTTATCCCTTTCAGGATTTGTTTTTGATCCACCCTCGCTTTGAGGTCATTTATCTGGAGAATGATGTCTTGGTGTACCGTTTGCCCGCTCACGTAGCTTATTTATATTAATTCTAAATTGCAAAGGTATGGAAAAATAGTAAATCAATGGGATAATGTACTAATGTGTTCACGTTACCTTTTTCCCAATTGGATAAAACCTTGAAAAGAGAGCCCTGGAGGCAAAATCAAAGAACTCGGTTTGAAGGATTATGCAATTCACTTCAAAGATCGGAAATTCCAGAGATGATCGGTGGGTAAAAAAATAAAGCAACCTGGATAGATTGCTTTATGCTTATCAAAACAGTTTGAGCTGGGAACCATGATGTGATGCTGCGCCTTTATCAGTCCAGGCTTCAAAAGGTTTTTGTGGTTCCTTCTCTGGCGGAGTATTATAAATGTTCCAAAGCCGCGATTTCTCCTTCTCTTCAATCTTGAAGATTCCAAAGGGGAGCATTGAAATCCTGTAACTGACTTTGAAATCATTTTCCAAAAGAGCATCGGCACACATGACCTCGGACCTGAATAGTCCACCCAGAAAGAAATTAACGGCAGTCATTTTCACGCAACAATGGTCAATATCAACCCCAAAATACTCATTGTAAGGGCCACCCTCCCTGGATGCTGCCAGAAGCATTCTTCCACTACCACATGCTGGGTCAAGAATCCGAAGTGGTCTGTCAGGTACAGTTTTCCTGGATTCATCCAGCGAGGACTTTGCCATAAACTTGCAGATTGGCCAAGGAGTGAAGAATTGGGATTTGCTTTTCTTGGAAATGTTTAATTCATAGAATTCCCCTAAAACATCAAATCCATCATCGCTTTCCAACCTATCTGTCATTTCATTGGTAAGGCAGGTAAGCATTTTGGGAAAGTTGAATCGGATGTCATCAACCTTGTACTTGTCTATGGTTTCCATATACAAGGGCTCATCATAAGATAGTCCGGTTTCAAGATTTCTTGAGAATGAGCAGATGGTCATTGTAAGGAAATCATCAAATGCTCCTTTCAAATCATAGGGATACTCAAATTGTTTGATAAGACTTGCGAAAGTTTCTTTTTGCGTACTCATAAAGTGCTTTTTATGAGTAGTATAGCATAGTTAGCCAAGGGAGACAGTCAAAAATGCTATAAAATTCGACGAACGATGGTTGAGGGTAAACTGGAATTTTGAGGAATCAATTTGGAAAGAAAGCTATTTCTTGCCTTTTCTAAGTGATTCGCCCACACTTTTTAGGACAGTATCCCTTTTGGCTTTGGATACTTCGTCAGGAAGGGCATTGTATTCAACCTTTACCCTATATCCTTTTAACCTATCTTCCTTATTCAATTCCTTGGCAGTCTGTTGGTCAAGAAAAAGGAATAACGATTCAGGTTCCAAAAAGAGGACATTAGATTCTTCTTCAAGTTGTTCCAGTACGATCTTTTTAACGCTTGCTAAATGCTTAGAATCGGCAGAGCATACAACAACGGGCATATATCCCGCAGTCAGACATTTGCGAATATTTTGTATTTCCCATGTTCCAGGCGTGGTAACTGAGATTTCAACTGCAATTTTGGATTCATTCTTCAATAACCCAACATCAACCCTTCCTCCGTCTGGGGTCGGTTCTTCGAGAATTGCTTTGTAGCCCCTTGATTCTGCCATACGTTTAATCAAGGTTTGCAAATACCTGTGCTGCGTTTCTTGCTTCTTTTCTTCAGGATTAATTTTCGGCACATGAATCTCCTTTAGTTCAATAGGTTCTTTTGGCTTCGGCTGACTTATCGACTCAGAAACAATGGATATATTCTCCCTTTTCTCAACCGGCTCATGTTGTATAACTTCATGGCTTTCTCTCAACAAGATTTCGACTTGATCCCTCGGTGTGCCATAAACCTCTCTTGAAGCTGATATCACCATTTCTTTATTCTTCATGGCAATATCTTCTTCAAGATCGGTCAATGGCAGGGTTGTCAAATTGCAATCATTATCTGGCCTCTCAATTCGGATAATTGCCTCTCCGGTATCAAGGTTTTGTAAGTCTGCAGCATCGAAATATGAAAAGTTGACTTCAAATTTCTTGGCATCCGTATCTCCAAGCCTGAAACATATTCGGGTCCCGGCATTGGCCACTACTGAACTTGCAAGTTCTGTATCATTTTTAGTCAATTGTTGCATGTCCTGGTGGGCCAAAATCAATCCCAAATGGTACTTCCGTGCACCTGAAAGGATGGCAGACATTGAAGGGGTTATGAAATTCTGGAATTCATCTATATAAAGGTAGAAGTTACTACGGTCGGCCTTTGCTTTTGCCTGCCGGGCCATAGCAGCCTGCTGTATTTTTGAGACCATGAAGGTTCCCAATAGGTAGCTATTTTCAGCCCCAATAAGTCCTTGCGAGAGCTTTATAAGCAAGATTTTCTTATTATCCAATATGTTCTCAAAATCAAGGCTCTTATTCTGTGCCACCATATTACGTATAAGTTTTGGACGTAAGAATGAATCAAGCCTAGTAAGGATTGAACCTATGGAGTTACTCTTTAAAATCGGATATTCCTTTTGCCAGTAATAAACGATTGACGGATCTGATACAGTTTTAAGGAATTGGTCTCTGAAAGTCTTTTCAATGAGGAATCTCCGTAAATCAATCAGGGTTCCACCCTTGCTACTTTCAAGGAATGCTAATATACTATTAGCAAAAACAGAGTTCATTTGGTCTCCCCAGCTTGTGGAAAGCCGTCTGAATACTGCTACCAAGTCTGATGAAAGTATATCCTTTTCAATCTCAGAATGAGCTGTAAGGATGCTAAAACCAACTGGAAATTCTGCATCGGCAGGATCTATCAAAATGACATCTTTATGCCTTTCAGGAATGATCCATGAAAGTACATTTTCAATTAGGTCGCCATGCGGATCCAAGACAGCTAATCCTTCACCATTGGTAATATCCTGAACTATAGACGTAAAAAGCAACGTTGACTTGCCCGTGCCAGTAGCTCCGATGATATGGGTGTGTTTTAACCTTTGTTCTGCACTAATTGTAACTTCTTTTTCTTGTCCCTGGTGATAATTAATGCCCAAAATGAGTTTATGCCCTTCAAATATCTTCGGTGGTTCTTTCGTTTTCTTTGTATCCCTTTCCAATTTTCGAGATACCACTGAAATCGATGGAAAATGCACTAAGGTCGCTAACTCTTTGCTATTTAAAAGCATACCTAAACGATGGGACTTGCGGTCAAATATATCAGCGATGAATGCATCGGTGTCATAGCCATCATTGGTAAGGGGAATCAACTCATTAAATGGAGAACTGGCAATATTTATTAATGTCTGTGCAAGTCTTTGCGCAAGTGTAGAATCACCCGAATCATTCAATCCAAGAACTCGAATCACGACACCAAACAATGGCGCTGATATCTTTTCTTCAGCCAGTTTGACCATTTCAGGAGAATCCAAAAAAAAAGAACCTCCCTTGTTGTCTATTACAGAGCTAATAATACTCTCTGACCATGCATTAACCGCACCTTTAAACAATATCTGAACTACTGCATGTTCATCTTTTTTGAGGTTTTCTAAGACTCCAAATAGTCCAATAAAAGGATCTATATCAAAGGTTTTAGGTGTTAAAAGTGGCCGCATAAATTCATCCCGGAGCCCGAAATCAATTATCAATCCTTCTTTGCCTTGTGGAATAATATCATCAAGGTCTCCTTCCTGAATACCACATTCAGGATAATATGCCTTTATCTGGTTATGAACATTTTCTGCATCCGATTCCCTGCAAACAAACTGAATACGGATTGATGAACTGTTAGCAATAATTTCAAAACTAACAGGGAGCCTTGAGAGCGACAGCATAAAAAGCAAATGCTCTATTTCATCAGGTCTGATTTTCTGATCACTTGGCAGGGAGACAACTAAGGCTATAAGTGGCTCATCATCTTCAAAAAGATATGGATCAAGTGGTTCATTAACATCAGTATTTTTGGATATTTCCGGTTTGGGAACAATTGCATTCTTGAGGGCTTTAGTGGCCCACGAAAATATTGTAGGATGAACGCCGTCATCTTTGAATGGGACTTCAGGAACAGAGTGATAGAAAAAAGGTTGAAAAGGCGGCTCAAGATCCACAGGAACCGAATATGCCTCCCAACCTCTGCAACGCCTTTCCCATGCGTAGAATTGTTTGGTAAGGGCTTCAATGCGTGACATGAAAAGGTTATTAATTACTCAAAGGTGTCCGTACTCCCTTATTGGTTTTTACATCTTCAATGGCGTCATTGATGCAATCCTTGACCCAAAGCTGAAACACTGAATCGGTATCATATTGGTATCTGGTCTTATTATTAAAATTATCAATGATTTGATGTACGTCTGGATTCTTGATATATGTGGTTGCAACCCTGCGCATCAATTGTTTTAGTGTTTTTCTCGGCTCTCCGTACCAATATGACACAAATGAACCAGTCCCGAAAGGAGAAACACAAATGTCAAATATTGAATCTTTTCTTCCAACCCTCAGATATTCTCGTCGTTCAGACAGCATATGCTCAGTGGCATAATTAATTCTACTAATTTTAACATTTGGCATCTCCCGTTTATTGATAAGTTCCTCGAGCAGCATGTAAAAATCCTGTGTTGAAAACTGGTAATCGACAAATGCGTTAATCCAATTGGTGCTTACATCGAGTTTTTTTCTCCAAAAGATAGCTACTAATATGAGAATTACCACAATAACAATTAAGGCTTCTTCCTG
>Ga0207007_1026_pt1 | contig 35939 bp, 30 predicted proteins | sample Alteio_BWMinCont_85_FD_153487 | JGI IMG/M metagenome (GOLD analysis project Ga0207007, IMG submission 153487) | Enriched cells from forest soil in Barre Woods Harvard Forest LTER site, Petersham, Massachusetts, United States -... | ecosystem: Environmental > Terrestrial > Soil > Temperate forest >...
CTAAGCTTGGAAATTCAGACGCTGTCAATGAGTTTATCCATAACCAGGGGTTCCGGTTAATTGGCAATGAAAATGGTTTTGTGTTTTTGAAGAAAGAGGCGGGGAAATGACAGCCGTAGTAATAGCGTGTGACAGTGCTTATATTGTCACACGCTAAGTTGCCTGATTTTATAAAATTCAGTTAAACCTATAAGGTCTTAAAGACCTTATAGGTTTTTTTTCGCCTTATCTCACCTCAATGATTTTCTTGCTTATGAACTCTCCATTGATTTCGATATTTACAAAATAAGTACCTGGCACTAAACCGGTTTCGGCAGCATTGATTTCAATTTTATTTGCACCGGAATTGAATGTTTTATTTGCCGGAACAAACAGTATATTTCCCTTCATATCCATGACGCTTATTTTTATGTATGCATCCTCAGGTAAAGTGAAATTTACCAATGTTTTATCAGTGAAAGGATTGGGGTAAATTGACAGACCGTATAAGTCTGGATTTATTATTGTGTTTATTCCCAATGCAGTTACATCTATTATCGAATCATGCTCACTCACGCAACCGGATACATTTGTAACAATAAGCTTAACCGTATAAGTTTTCTTTTGAGAATAAAGATGGCTGGTGCTGTAACCCGTAAAATTAGTGCCGTCACCAAAGTCCCAAGAATAGGATGATTTGGTAAAGGAGCTGTCCTGTACATGAAAATAGAAATGATAATCCTGTGAAGTATTGCTCACAGTCCAACCTGCATTTGGCAAAGGACTTACGGTTATTTCTACTGAATTCGATTTTGTACAGTTTCCGCCTGTTTCTGTGAGTGTATAGGTTGTGGTAACTGAAGGATTCACAGAAGGATTTGACATTGTAGAAGTAAACCCTGTTGGGGATGATACCCAACTGTAGGTATTGCCGCCAACTCCGGTTGTCCCGATTTTTGCGCTATTGCCCGCACATATTGTCTGAGGGCTCCCCGCATTTGCGCTCGGCGCGGGGTTTACAGTTATTTTTACTGAATTCGATTTTGTGCAGTTGCCAGCTGTTTCTGTGAGCGTATAAGTGGTGGTGGATGTTGGCTTCACAATTGGATTGGATACCGTGGAGGAGAACCCAGTAGGAGATGATATCCAGCTATAGCCATCGCCACCAACAGCAGTCGCCCCTATCATTGCGCTGTCTCCGGCACAAATATTCTGCGGATTGCCCGCGTTTGCGTTTGGTGGTGGATTTACAGAAACAGTTACACTGTCAGTCTTTGAGCAGCTTGTCAATGTCACGGTTTCAGTTAGGATATAAATAATTGTTACAGATGGATTGACGCTAGGATTGGCGCTCGTGGAGGTAAACCCGGCCGGGCTGGAAGTCCACGAATACGTATCGCCGCTTATCGCGGTACCCCCGATAGTAACGCTTGAAGAACTGCTGCTGCATATTGATTGCGCCTTACCGGTGTATGCTGGAGGCGAAGGGCTTACTGTAATTGTAACCGAATCAGTATTAGAGCATCCGGTTGCGTTTATAGTTGCAGTCAATATATATTTGGTAGTTACAGTAGGATTAACGGATGGTTTGGGGCTGTTTGAAGTAAAACCTGCCGGATTAGAAGTCCAGCTATAATAATACCCGCTTACGGATTTGGCACCTATGGTAACATTATTGCCGCCGCAAATTGATGCTGGGCTGCCTACAGTGGCTGTGGGACTTGGATTAGCCAAAATGATTATCCAGGCAGTATCGTTTGAGGGCACCGAATCGGTTTTTCCGTTGGGTTTGCTGGTCCACACTTTAAGGGTATCAGCCCCGGAAACAAAGTTAAAACTGCCTATTTTTAAGGTTATATTGGCACCGGCGGCAAGACTGCCGCTATAACTATAACTGGTTTGAAGAACCCTGTTTACAGACCAATTGATGGTGGCTGATGTCAAAGCATTAGCCCCATAATTATAGATGTTTGCTTTTACCGGTTGAAGGCCTGCGCATACGGTTCCCGATGGACCGAGGGAATCTATGCCCGCATCATTCTGAAATGTTTTAAAATTAAATTTTGCAAGAAAGGCATTGCCATTATAGGAACTTGACGTATAAACATAAGCTGTCAAATAAGCGCCGGAAGTGGCTATTCCGCTTGTCGCAAGAGTTGTGCCTGTTATATACATATTTCCTGAAGGGTCCGCTCCTATTGCCGCCGCGGCAGTGGCTGCAGTAGTCCCTCCATAGTAGGTGCCAAAGGAAAGACTGCCGGAACTGTTGAATTTTGCAAGATATGCAGTCTGGTAGTATACTCCCGATGAAAACAACCCTATTGAAGCCTGGTAAGCGCCGGGTGTAGTTATGCCGGTTGAACTTTCAGTCCAACCGGTAATATATACATTGCCTTTGGCATCAACGCTTGCTCCCCTACCCGCATCATCCCCTGGTCCGCCATAATACGTGGCCCAGGCGAGGCCGCCGGAACTGCTGAACTTGGCAAGATAAGCATCTCCTACTCCTGCAAGAGAAGTCTGATGTGCACCAGCAGTAGCTATGCCACTTGTGCTGCTTGTCGAGCCGTTAATATAAACATTCCCTGATATATCTGTGCATAGTCCGTGTTGGGTTTCATTACCTTCACCATAATAGGTGGCCCAGAGAAGGCTACCGGAACTGCTGAATTTCGTCAGAAAGTCATCGTCGCTTCCTATATTGGAAGTCTGATAAGCGCCGGTAGTGGCTATACCCTTTGTCGCTGTAGTTTTGCCAAAAATATATATATTCCCGGATGCATCCGCATGTACGGCAGATATTGATGCTGAATCATTGCCATAATAGGTACCCCATGTAAGCTTGCCGGTGCTACTGAATTTAGCAAGAAAACCGTCATCATTGCCGCCAAGTCCGGAGTTAAAAGTCTGATAAGCGCCGGAACTGGCTATCCCGGTCGTGCTGCTGGTAGTGCCGGCAACAAAAGCATTTCCAGAAGCATCGGTACTAACAACAACAATGTAGGGGCTAGAATATACGGTTCCTCCAAAATAAGTAGCCCAGGAAAGGCTACCGGAACTGTCAAATTTTGACAGAAAATTATCTCCTTCCGAACCAGAAAAAACAGTCTGGTAAGCGCCGGATGTGGCGAACCCGGTTGTGCTATATGTTGTACCTGAAATAAACACATCCCAGGAATTGTCTGTGCTTATGCCCGTTGCGTTAGATTCTGTGCTCCCGCCATAATAGGTACCCCAGGAAAGGCTCCCGGAACTGGTAAATTTTGTAAGAAATGCAGTTTCCAGAACATTCGAATACAAAGTCTGAAAAGCGCCGGAAGTAGCTATCCCTGTATTGCTTAATGACTGGCCGGTAATATATACATTGCCGCTGGCATCTGTGCTTAGTCCATTGATTGTTTCTGTGCCACTGCTGGAATAGTAAGTAGCCCAGGTTACACCAGGATCTATTAGCAAATCATTACTGCGATTATAGTTTTTTACTTTAAAGCCTAAATAATCGCCTTCATTTATAAAGCTGCTTTGCACAGCCTCCCCGTTGGAAAAGCTTTTCGGGGCGCTCTCTTCCAGGCTGCCTAAGTTATTGCTATATTTGATACCGCCTGTTCTCAATACTTCTGTATTATCCGTTCCATTCCAGCGTAATTGTATGTCGCTTACATTGCCTCCGGGATGTACCAGAAAAGAATACTCCATGCCCTGACCTGCGGTTTTTAGGATCATATCTATATCGGGATAGATATTTTTGTAGGTAATGGTTTTGTAAGTATGAACATTCATTATGCCGTTGTTAGCATCACCTGTCGTGTAGAAATTTTCATGGTATTGCTGTTGATCGGTAGCAATGATATTGGCTACAGGATTGGAACCTATTAGGACAAGGTCCATGCGTGCGGCGGCGATGGTCATTTTTTCGGAAACAGGGAGACCGTTGGCTTCAGATACCTGATCAGGGGCCTTTTCAGCCTTCGTAAATACAAAAGAAATCGTTCCGGGTTTGCAATAAAGATATACCCCGCCCGTATGACCGTAATATTTCACATCTGAAATTACACTGCGATTCTCATCTAAAAGCTGGCCTTTGTTCTCTTCAAAAAGCAGGGTTTTGTTTTGCTGAATAAGGTTTGTCGCCGACATAGGTGGGGCAGGCTTAGCTGCAAAAGTGCCAAATGAGACAGAGGATACCAATACTGATAAGAACAGGCATTGAAAAATAGCAGTAGATTTCATATTGAGGTTTTTTTAAAAGATTAAAAAGAAATATGGCGAAAAGCAGTGCTAACAGACTGTCGAGCCACTGCCAGTAAAGATTACCCCCGTATTTTTACCAAAGGACGCAAAACTTATTGATAATCAAAAATTTATTTTAAATTGTTTTTAATAGGGCTTCATTGTTTGGGTTGGGGGTTTCTTGTCATTTCGACGAAAGGAGAAATCTGGTGGAGGCATTGTAGAGGGCATTTTTGATAAAGTTTAAATCAGATTTCTCCTGCGTCGAAATGACAGCGGTTGTGATTTCTTTTGGGTTGTTATAGACATATTCAGCCCTTAGTGAAATAACATTAAGTTTTTATATTTGACAACTTTCCAAACCTTGTCAAATCTCCTATTCGTTGCTTCTGGTACGTAATTTGTGTTAAATCCCGTAAATTTGCTTTTTAGATTATATTATGATAAGAAAAACGTTCATCCTTGCATTTGTCCTTGTATGCTTTCAGTTTGTGGCAAAGGCGCAGGGGATTAAAATCTATACGGGTAGCTTGTCAGATGCAAAGGCCCTCGCCAAAAAGGAGCATAAGTACCTGATAGTTGATGGATTTACAGACTGGTGTGGCTGGTGCAAGTTCATGGATAGAAACGTATATCCGCAAAAAGAGGTAGGGGATTTTTTTAATGCGAATTACATATTCTTGCAAATGAACATGGAGCAGGGGGAAGGTAAAGATATCGCAAGGCAATACCGCCTCAACGAATACCCCAGTTTTTTGTTTTTTGATTCCAGCGGTTCATTCGTGCATTATTATTTTGGCGCTTCAACCACGCCACCTGCATTTATTAAATTGGGACAGACGGCAATGGATACCATGCACAACTGTAGGGGACTTGCTTATCGTCTCTTCAAAGGAGAACAGGACACAGCTTTTATAAAGGAGCTCATTAAATCGACGTATTATTATGCTGATCCTAAAATAATTGAAAATGCACTCGCCGTTTATTGGACTGCTTTGCCCAATACCAAATTGATTGAAAAGGAAAACTGGGATATGTTCAAATACTACGAACAAAATGTTAATTCTATTGCATTTGGTTATATCTATGCGCATAAGGCTGAGTTCCTGGCCCGTTACCATGAAAAGGGAGATTCAAATGTCTTGTATATAAAGGCAGCATTATTCATTAAAAAGGCCGCTGATGACAAAGACGAGGTACAGCTCATGAAAGCAAGGGAGATTGCTTTGCAATCCACTGACAAACAAACTATATATACAGTATGCGTTAACGAGTTTCCTTTTTATCTCCAAAAGGGTAGCCTCAATGATTTTTACGCCGATGTGGATCATTTTATTCAAAAATATGGTTCAGACTGGGTCTGGGGTATTGCATCCACAATTGGAACGAGCACAGACGATAAGAAGGTTCTCGAAAAAGCGCTGGGCTACCTGGAACAGGATCTTAAGAAGAATAAAACTTATTACAATACAGATACTTACGCACATATTTTATTCAAATTGGGCCGATATAAGGAGGCTTATGCCAGCGCGAACGATGCAATGGACCTGGCAAGCGCCATTAACGATTACCAGGAACGCACCAGGGATTCAGGCCAGACAGGAGAACTTCTTGAGCAGATCAAGAAAAGTATGGCAGCGAAAAATTAGGGTTAGAACCTTAGCGAGCTAAAGATCATAGAAATATATTTGACCCGATTAAACCTATCTTTGCAATATCTGTTCATAAATAGGAAATAGCCAAATGGATCATAAGCCAAACATAAAATTCGGTGAAGTAAATAATCTCAGCGATGCGCGATATGCTTCGGGCATGGGTGCTGCTTTTATGGGTTTCAATCTTTCACCTTCTCATTCAAAATATGTTGAACCAGAAAGCATGAAAGAGATAAGCAACTGGGCGCCAGGCCCTGTTCTTGTCACAGAATGGAATCATGAGCCGGCGAACATCATTTCAGAAACATGCGGTAGACTGGGCATTGAATATGTGCAGTTAAACACTTTCAACCCAGTGGTGACAGCAGCTTTAAAACCTGATTTTTGTGTGATCCAAAATATTGAGATCCATGCAGAAGAACTTCCTGGAAAGTTAATAGAACAGATAAGCCAGGTGAATGGCCTGGCCATGTATTATATGCTGTCTTTCAAAAACCTGGCTGACCAGGAGCATTTTTTATCGAAGCCAGGAAATGAGCTTTTGATTACAGATTTGTGCCGTGACCAGCCAGTATTCCTGAATTTTCATTTCAACACCGGGAATATTTTGGATCTCATAGAAAAATTCAAACCTTTTGGGATCAATTTTAACGGTACACCAGAGACCAAACCCGGTATTCAGGATTACAGTGTGTTGAATGAACTCTTTGACCTGGTTAACAAAACTCAGGAATAGTCGCATTTTTTAATCCGGAAATTGCTATTTTTTTGGTAATTTCTTACACGGCGTTTTAGAAAATTTTAATTAGTTTCCGTAGATCGCCCCGCTTGGGGAAGGTTAATCAAATGACTTCATTTTCTTAATTTTTTGTTAATTCATTTCCCGAATCTTTCCTTTCCCCCTGACTAAAATTAGTTCAAAACATTGTGTTTTCTTACAAAATACAGGAATCATTCTGTGATCTTTTTTGTACACTTTATCATAATATTCACTATCTTAGCGGTTGAAATGGGACGGTATCAGGTACAGAGATATTTTACGTTTCCCGGCAGCAAACAAAGTGGGAGTTTAGCTGCCGGTTTCAAATTGAAACAAACGGTGTCCGATGAAGATATATAAGGTAAAGTTATAAAGGTATTCATTGGATTTTTTTCCGGCTGAAAGCGTCTATTCACTTTCAGCCGGTTTTTTTTGTCCCTACGGCATGGATTTTTCTTTACAATGACTGTTAAACGAAAGTAATGTGGGAATGTCTAAAATATTGTAAAGAGATTGGAAAATGGAAAAGTCAATTCATAGTTCGTTAAAACACCTGTATCTCCGGGCAGGTTTTGGTTTATCCCCATGGGATTTTGAAGTGAGAGAAAATTCCATTCCCAAAGCGGTCGAAAATTTGTTTAGCGAGTCAAAAAATGTGACTGAACTGCAATTGGATAGAGAGTTGCATTCGCCAAAATACTATGCCGGCGGAATGATGATGGGAAAGATGAGCCAGGAGCAAAAGAAAGAATTGACCAAACAATCCATTGCTGATGAAAAGGAGATGAACCTGAAATGGATCGAAAAAATGGCTATGGAAAACGGAAGCCTTCGTGAGAAGATGACCTTATTCTGGCATGGACATTTCGCTTGTACCGAGCCGATATCCCTTTATGCTTTAATGCTTAACAACACTATTCGCAGGAATGCTTTAGGCAACTTTGGTGATTTGCTGTTAGCAGTTGCCAAAGAGCCGGCTATGCTTAGGTTTTTGAACAACCAACAGAATAAAAAACAAAGCCCCAACGAAAATTTTGCGCGCGAAGTAATGGAGCTGTTTACCATCGGGCGAGGGAAATATACGGAGGATGATATAAAAAATGCCGCCCGGGCATTTACTGGGTGGACAACAGACGGAGATGGCAATTTTATTAAAAGACCATTTCAGCATGACGATGGGGTAAAAACTTTTATGGGCCATACGGGCAATTTTGATGGTGAGGACATCATGAAAATCATTCTTAGCCGGAAGGAAACAGCAGATTTTATCGCTGCAAAAGCGTACAAATACTTTGTAAACCAGGAGAATCCCGATCAGGATATTATTGCACAACTGGGGCAAAAATTTTATGATGCCGATTATGAAATCGGTGTTCTGATGCACGAAATTTTTATATCTGATTGGTTTTATGACCCCAAAAATATGGGCAACAGAATTAAGTCTCCAATAGAATTAATCATAGGGCTGAAAAGGGATTTTAAGATAGAGTTTGACAATCCTGAAGTCGAATTGGGGTTGCAGCGAATTTTGGGGCAGATATTATTTCATCCACCCAATGTGAGCGGATGGGCAGGGGGGCGAAACTGGATCGACAGTTCTTCTTTATTGTACCGAATGAGGATACCCGAATCCATATTTTATACTTCCGAAATGGATATAACCGTAAAAGGGGACGCCGCTGATAGCGCAATGATGTCTGAGGTAAATAAGAAGATACTCAAAGTAATGAAAAATACAACCGACCTTGGGTATTATGACGGAAAGTATAAAGATAAAACTGCTGAAGAAATGGTTGATGAATTAAGTGTGTCATTGCTGGCTCCGGGTGCGCAGAATATTGATAAGCCATTGATGGTTGATTTTGTAAAATCAAACAGCAGTGATATGGTTCGATCAGCGATTATGCTCATTACGAGCCTGCCCGAATATCAATTGAGTTAATGAATCAATAAACAGAATCATGAAGAGAAGAGATTTTGTAAGATATACTACACTGGGTTCCACGGCATTCCTGGTACCGGCTTTTTTGAAAGGATTTGAAAGACTTTCAAACCCCTATTTAGGACCGATTGAAAATGCTTATGGCGTATCAGGGAATAAGAAAATACTGGTAGTGGTACAACTATCGGGTGGAAACGATGGATTGAATACGGTTATTCCATATCGGAATGATATTTATTATAGGGAGCGCCCCGTTATAGGCAAAAAAGAAAATGAAGTCCTGAAACTTAATGATGATCTTGGACTTAATCCCGGAATGACGGCATTAAAAGGATTATATGACGATGGGAAATTGACGGTGATCAATAGTGTCGGTTATCCCAATCCGGATAGATCACATTTCAGGTCAATGGATATTTGGCAATCAGCAAGCGAATCAAATCAATTTGAAAGTACCGGATGGATAGGACGATATCTCGATTCCAATTGTCAGGGTGCCCAGAAGCCATACAGCGCCATTGAAACTGATGGCAGCCTAAGCCTTGCCATGAGGGGCGAAACGCGCACAGGTATCGCCCTTGAGAGTCCCGACGCTTACTTTGCCATGGCGCATGATAAATATATAAAGGCTGTTTCAGAACGAGGAAATTCAAGCCTCTTGAATGGGACTGACGATATCCAAAAAGAAGACAATCTTCATTATCTGTATAAAACCCTTGCTGAGTCTGGTTCCTCTGCAGATTACATTTATAAAACATCCAGAATATATAAATCAACTTTTGAATATCCGAAAGGCGAGTTCGGGAAGAACCTGAAAACAATTGCCACTTTAATCGTCTCAGGACTTGACACAAGTGTATATTATATATCATTGGGAGGCTTTGATACCCATGATCAGCAAAACCAGAGACAGGATAAGCTTCTCAAGGAATTTTCGGATGGCATCGGTGTATTTACAGACGATCTGAAAGCGAATAACCGATTGAGGGATGTAGTCGTTATGACATTTTCAGAGTTTGGACGCCGCGTAAGCCAGAATGCCAGCAACGGTACAGATCATGGAACCGCAAACAATATGTTTATCATTAACGGTAACCTAAAAAAACCAGGTATATATAACGATGCGCCCGACCTTTCAAATCTTGACAATGGCGATCTGATCTATAAGGTTGATTTCAAGGATGTGTATGGAGAAATGGTGGGTAACTGGCTTGGTGCGGACACGGAGAAAATTCTGTATAGGAAGAATCTGTCTATGGGGTTGATTTGAAGGGGCTTTTGTCATTTCGAACGCAGTAAGAAATCTTATAAACCAGCCTCCGCCAGATTTCTCACTGCGTTCGAAATGACAGTGGGGTAGATTTCTCCTATCGTCGAAATGACAGTGGGGTCGATTTCTCACTGCGTTCGAAATGACAGTGGGGTCGATTTCTCCTATTGTCGAAATGACAAGAATACTCAACTAAATGACCCTTAATTCCTAATTCGTAATTGAATTAAGGTTCGGCGCACAACTCATTCAAAAATTCTTCAGCTTCGGGATCACCGAGTTCTTTGGCTTTGTTAAGGTCTTCGCAACCCGCATTGGCATCATCAAGATTGAACTCTGCCATAGCCCGGTTGAAGAATGCGTGATAATCTTTTGGAGCTAATTTCACCACCTGGTTATAATTTTCTACCGCTTCATGGAACATTTTCAGGTTAAAATACAGGTTTCCAAGATCATAATAGGACTGAAAATACTTAGGATTAATGGTAAATGCCTGCTTATAGTCATCTATGGCACTGTTATAATCCTTGTTTTTTACCGATGCATTGGCCCTGTCATAATACGCCTCTGCAACGGATGGTTTCATAGATATGAATTTGGTAAAATTGCTGATGGATTCGTCATATTTTTTTAACTCATATAACGAATTAGCCATATTGAAATAAGCTTCAGCATAGTCGGGATTTAATAAAACCGTTTTTGAATAATCTTTAACGGATTGTTGGTAATCCAGCAGATCAAATTCTGCGTTGGCTTTATAATAATAAGCGTCAGGCTTTACTGGTTCAAGTTTAATAGCCTCATCATAATTGGATATGGCTCCTTTGTAATCTTTTAAACTGTCCTTTGAATTTCCCTTATTAAGATAATCCTGGTAAGTCGTTTGGCAAGATGCAAACTTGGGAAAAGTTAACCCCAAAAGGAGAACAAGAACCGCTGAAAAAAGATGTAAAGGTTTGTAGCCGTTCATAAACTCAAGTTTACGCAATCTGTCATTAGATTGTCCAAACTTACTAAAAAGAACCATTCCTGCAAAATTATTCATTTATGGCATTTTGCCTGATCCCTTGGTTTACAATACTTAACAGATTTCTTACTAAGAATGGCTGCTTTGATCTCAGATCAATGGGTTTTTAAAGCCTTCCTTTTTATTTTATGATGAATAGCCTTGGCCTTGGCCGCTTTCTCACGTTTGATTTCAGCTTCCTTTTTTGAAGTCGTTGTGATGCCTTTTGTATGAATTGCGGGATTTTTGGACGAACTTAATTTAGAATTATGTTTATCACTTACAAATTCAACGATTTTACTTCTTTTATTGTCAAAACGTTGTGGCTGTTCATCCCTGAAGTTTTGGTGGATGGTCAATTTGCTTTTATCTATTATATGCGTGTTCCCTTTAGCTGATGGCGTCTGCGCATTTGAGCCGAGGGATAATGAGAAAAAACCGACCATTGCAAGCAAAGCCTTAAAGCTCCTTACAAGGCTTTTAATATTTGTGAAGACTGACATTTTATGTACTCCTTTCATTTTGTTACCTCTTTGACTACTAAAAGCCGAAAAAGATTAATCACCCCAATAAAATCCTTCCATTCCAAGAATTTTACTGCAAATAAAGCATTTTCTTGTAAATAAGCACTGAAAGGACTTTATTTCACCACCCGCCAAAGAGAATCTGAAAAATCTGATTTCTTATCCATATACACCTTTACTTCTTCAAAACCGCATTGAACAGCCATTGTTGAAATTTCATTCAATGAATATTTGTAGGAGTATTCGGTATGTATTGCTTCAAAAGCTTCAAAATGGAATGTTTTATTGAGGCTGTTTATTTGTACATCCTGGCTTTCGCAACTGATGAGATAGCTTTTTACAGCGCCATTTACAGGATTGTAGTTTGCAAAATGTGTCCACTTGTCCAGGTCAAGGTCACCTCCGAGTTCCGTATTTATACGCCTGAGCAGGTTGATATTAAATGCAGCTGTAACTCCTTTGCTATCACTGTACGCATGAATAATGCGATACGGGTCTTTCTTTAAATCGATTCCAATAAGTAGCAGATCGCCATTATTAAGGGAATCATGCATTTGCAATAAGAATGAAGCGGCTGCCTTTTTCGAGAAATTGCCGATATTGCTTCCAAGGAATAAAACAAGTTTCTTCTGTTTTTGGGTTTCATTGATCCATTTCAAGGCATCGAAATATTCCGCTAAAACGGGTGTGGTTTCAAGACCCGGCAATTCTTTGTTCAATGAATCCTCAAGTTCTTCAAGTACATCCCTGTTAATATCAATAGGCACGTAGCTGAATGGAGCTTCATTTTGATAAAAATGTTCAAGCAATAGCTTTGTCTTTTTCGCATCCCCGGCGCCAAGATCAACTAGTTGAAAAGGCTGTTCATTTATCTGGTTTAGAATATCTTGTTTGTATTTCCCCAATATTTCCCACTCGCAATTGGTAAGATAGTATTCAGGCAATTCCATGATCTCCTCAAAAATCCTGCTCCCTTTCTCATCGTAAAAATACCTGGATGAAAGACTTTTTTTTGGCGAAGAAAGCCCTTTTAGCACATCTCTTGCAAACTGGTTGATGCCTTGCCTTTCGCCTGTTTCAATGATCCTGGATGGAAAAGTTTCCGTTATCATATAGTTGGTTTTTTACCTGGCTAATCTTATTCCAGTGAACTGCCAGCGTTTATCGGGGTGAAAAAAATTGCGGTATGTAGTTCTGATATGATTTTCAGGAGTGGCACATGACCCTCCCTTCAATATCATTTGGTTTATCATGAATTTTCCGTTGTATTCCCCCAAAGCGCCTTCTTCGCGTTTGTAACCAGGATAGGGAAAATATCCGCTATAGGTCCATTCCCAGGTATCTCCGAGAAGTTGAGCGCAATACTCTGAATTGTTGTTAATTGGAGCCGTATGCAGGTTCCCGTTTTCTACGAAATTCCCATTCGAAGTGGAAGGTTTGAAATAATTGGCCGCTGTTTCCCATTCCGGTTCGGTCAAAAGCCTGGCCCCTGCCCAGGATGCGAACGCATCAGCTTCATAAAAACTGATGTGCGTTACCGGTTCTGATAAATCAACAGGCCTGAGCCCTGATAAAGCATAATTCATCCATTCTCCATCTATTTGATGCCAGTACAATGGCGCCTGCCATGATTCGGCTTTTACTTTGTCCCAGCCTTCACCCAGCCAGAGATTGAATTTAGTATAACCACCGTCTTTCATAAATTCCAGGTATTCGCCATTGGTTATCAACCTGTTTGCAATATGAAAATCATCTAAATAGACATCATGCGCAGGTTTCTCATTGTCCCATGCAAAGCCTTCTCCTTCAAAGCCTATGCGGTGCATCCCGCCAGAAACCGGGAGAAATTCAAGGTCTTTTTTTTGCGCGACCCCAGGCTTTCTGCTATCTGGTAAATATGCCGGCATCAATGGGTTATTATACAGAATATACTTGATATCGGTCACAAGAAGCTCCTGGTGCTGCTGCTCGTGATTGATGCCTATGACCAGAAATTTTTCGAATGCTGACATATCCTTATCCTGTACGACGTTTAACAGGTTAGACATATTGTAATCAACATGTGCCCTGTAAGCCATAACATCTTCAACAGTAGGGCGGCTCAGATTACCGCGGTTAACCCGCAGAACCCGTTCACCGACAGACTCATAATAAGAATTAAAGATAAAGCTGTATTGAGGATGGAAAGGTTTGTATCCCCGCAGGAACCTTTTTAAAATAAAGGTTTCAAAAAACCAGGTCGTATGTCCCAGGTGCCATTTCGGAGGACTTACATCTGCCATTGGCTGCAAAACATAATCTTCAATCTGCAGGGGGATACAGATTTTTTCAGTTTGTTTTCGGGTTTCAAAATACATTTCAGTATCAACCAATAACGGTTTTGCTTCTGTTTGAGGCATAGATCAGTCTATTAGGTTTGCTGCTACTTATATATATACGCTTTTTCAGGGCAAAAAGGTTTTAAAATTATGAAAAATTTGTCGAAACATGCAATTATGAAATTGCAAAAGCAAGGGCAAGTCCTATATTTACCATATTAAGGGCATCTCTAAAAACCTACCGATTACCTTCTCCTTCAGGAGAAGGACTAAGGTTGAGGTAATAAAAAGGGATTTTTAGAAATGCCCTTAATTCATATCGTTTCTTAACTTTGTAAAGAAAATTGTCTGTAATGCTTTCAGAAGAAACAAATCAAAAAATCATACGCTATTTGCAGAAGTACGATCCTGTAATGATAGGTATTTTTGGTTCTTATGCCAGGGGGGAAAACTTACCTGATAGCGATTTGGATATTCTCGTAAACCTGAGAGCCAGGTTTGGCTTAATGGAATATGTGGGGATGGAGTTGGATCTGACAAAATTATTAGGTGTTAAAGTTGATCTTGTGACCGTAAATGCCTTGAAAAATGAAAGGCTGAAGAAGTATATATATAATGACCTTAAAATCATTTTCCAGTGATAAAGGATGATAGGGTTTATTTGGATCACATTGTTGAATCACTGCATAAAATAAAATCTTATTCCAAAGATCTCGAGCTTTCAGACTTTATAACCAATACATTAGTTCAAGATGGACTAATTAGACAGTTTGAAGTAATAGGGGAGGCAAGTAAAAACCTCACTAAAACCTTAAAGTCAAAATATTACGACGTTGACTGGGCAAAAATTACAGGAATGCGCAACAAGTTAATTCACGAATATTTTGATATTGATCTCAATATTTTATGGGATGCTGTCCATAATGATGTTCCCGTCCTCAACGCTCTGATTAATAGAATAATCAAGGACTTAGAGCAAAATACCTGATTAAAATTGAACCCTACCCGCAAGGCCTATCTCCAGCTTCATATATCTGTACTTCTGTGGGGTTTTACTGCTATATTAGGCAGGTTGATCACATTGTCACAACTGCCGTTGGTTTGGTATAGGGTCTTATTTACCTGTGCCGCTTTGTGTTTTGTGCCGGGCGTATGGAAGCAGGTGAAAACAACACCCAGAAGGGATATTTTTAATCTTTCCATTATAGGTTGCCTGGTTTGCATACACTGGGTATGCTTTTACGGAGCCATTAAATATTCGGATGTATCTATTGCTTTAAGCTGTCTGGCCACTACCTCTTTTATGATATCCATAATAGAGCCGGTAATCAACCGCACCAAAGTCAAATGGTATGAAGTTTCGCTGGGATTGCTTGTTGTTCCGGGAGTTATCATAATTGCACATGTTTCGCAACTATATGTTACAGGAATTATACTCGGTTTGCTGGCCGCATTTTTTGCGGCCACATTCACAGTGCTAAACAAAAAAGTTATTCATCTGCACAATCCTATTGGGATGACTTTCATAGAAATGCTGAGTGGATTTATCATGCTTTCATTTGTGATACCCATTTATCTTCATTATTTTCCCGAAACCCTAATGCATCCTGCCCCTTCTGACTGGATATATCTTCTGATCCTCGCTTTGGGATGTACTACGTTACCATTTATATTGGCACTACATGCATTAAGGCATTTGTCAGCCTTTGCCACCACTTTTATGGTGAACCTGGAACCTGTGTATGGAATTATCCTTGCCATCCTCATTTTCCATGAGAATAAGGACCTGGATGTTATGTTCTACCTGGGAACTGCAGTTATTTTAGCCGCGGTTTTTATACATCCTTTGTTGAATAAGAGGTTTGGGGGGAACATTTCTGAATCAGGATTTCCAGGATGAGAGGATGGGGAGGATAACTGTGAGACTACAATGTGGCTTCAACATAAACCCGTTGGCAGAGATATTTTTCCTATATGTTCTGTGACACTGGGTTAACTTGAGCAATAAAGAACATATTAAGTTTTCCTAAAAATCCTGAAATTCTGTAAATCCTGATTCAGAATCTTATTCTACCTGCAAATCATAATCTTGCTCACAGTCGAGCTATTCCCGTTCTCAATACTAATGAGATACAATCCATCAGGTATAGCTGCACCCTCATTCAATGGCAGGCTAATATTTTCACCGGCTTTTGCTGCATAAGGCATTGCTGTGATCAGTTTCCCGGTCATATCCATAAGCCTGATCATCCCTGTGCCAGCTTCTTTCATTTGAATATTTACCATATCCTTAGCAGGATTGGGGTATATTTTGAAGGTGTTTTGAGGGATATTGGAAATGCTTGCGGTTTTAGATTCTGCATTTACATAGAATTTATATGATTTACTTGGGAGGGTGTCTAAACTATCGCCCTCAATAGCCCTTCCGCCACTTGGCCAAGTAATGACAATGTTAGTTGAGCCTGGTGTGAAAAAAACATCTGTCACATTAAAGCTATCCATAAGAGTTTCGGTACTCAGATATCCCAGGCTATCCAATGTTAAGTCATGGACAAAAGCAACATGGTTTTCATTGGCATTTGCTCCCGCAACAACATTGAAGTTGAAACTATACACGTCTTTAGGTAATGTTTCAGGTGTATATTTGGTTCTATTGTAATTAACTACACCATCATTTTTAAAGGTGAGCATAAAATAGACTTTGTCACCTATATTTACGGTATCAGTGACTTTCGCGAGATTTGGTATTGAATCGTTGGTAATATCCAGATAAAATCTCTTCTGAGCACTTAAAAAGGTAACCGAACCTGACAAAAAGAGAAAAAGGAATAATACTTTTTTCATAGCTTTCTAAAATATATATGTAAAGGTACGCAACCTTTTTGAAAATTTGCATTAAATTTAACGAAAATCTTACGGCTTCAAATATAATAATTTTTTATGGATTCACTGCTTGAGATCATCAAAAACCTGAAGAAGGAAGAGATCAGGAACTTTAAAATATTTACCAAACGCTTTCATAGACAGGAAGATATAAAAATAACGACCCTGTTTGACCTCATGCGTTCAGGAATTTACGATGACGATGAAAAAGCGATGATTGCGAAGCTTTTTGCACAGGATAAAGATGTTTCCAATGCCTATTACAGGCTTAAAAACCGGTTGAAAACAGAACTCGAAAAAAGCTTATTAAACCTTCACCATAATCTTGACGAAAAGATTGAAACTATTAACCTTGTCACCCTTTCAAGTATCTTCTCCTATAAAGGGCAATATGATCTCTCACTATATTACCTAAAAAAGGCTGAGAAAACAGCGCTTCAAAATGAATATTATGACCTTCTCGATTTCATTTACAGTCAGATCATTGAACTTACCTATAATTTTAATTTTGATGAGGTTAACCCCTTGGAATACATTGAGAAGAGAAAAGAAAATAACAGGAAAAACAGCGTTTTTATGGAGGCTAATAATGCCATTGCCGCTGTAAGTTATAGTCTTAGAAAATCAAACTTAAGTAAGGCAGAAGATATTGATCATACGCTTCAGAAAGCCCTCAAGGAATTGAACATCGCTAACGAGATTTACAAATTGCCAAATGTGAAACTCAAAATCCACTACTGTATCCGAAGTGTGTTACTTCAAAATAAGGATTTTTCAAGACTTGAAAAGTATCTAATTGAATCTTTTAATTCATTTGAGGAGGAGAAGATCTTTACCAAAAGCACGCACATGCCGAAAATTTCTTTATTAACTTGGATTGTAAATGCCCTGATGGTAAACAAAAAATGGAATGAGGCTATTATATATACTGAAGAATTGCACGAAGAATTAAACAAGTTCAATAAGCTTTATTACGATAATTTTATCTGGACATATTACCAAAGCCTGATTACAATCTATATTTCTTCCAACCAGATTGAAAAAGCAATTCAACTTTTGGTGCAAATAATAGAGGTTCAAGCGAATAAGGGCATGCAATCTTTTTATGAATTTAATACGCATGTAAACCTTGCATTGTGCTATTACTTTAAAGGGAATATTTCTGAGGGGATAAAAGTATTATCAAGGCTTTTCCTGAAAGATACTTATCCAAAATTTTCCGTGGAAAATCAATTTTCTATTTCCTTAATTGAAATTATCCTTCATTATGAAAATGCGAATCTTGATTATGTAACCTACAGAATTGGTGAGATTAGAAGGCAGTTTAAAACCTTGCTAAAAGATACTTTGCATCAGGAAGAAAAGGCATTTTTAAAAATCCTCCTTAATATGTGCAACAAGGCTGACCCTATGCATGATAAACTGCTCATGTCTCAAATGAAGGAATTTGCATCGGGCGCTTCAAAAGTGCAGATCGGTTCCGGGAAATATATAGAATTGGGGTTGTGGGTACAATCAAAGATAGATAAGAAGCACTATTATAGCTATTTGTATGAGGCTTTGCAGGCGTGAGATTGCAGCCATAGCCTGACCCTAAAGGGGACTATCGGTGAGTATTCTATAGTGTTTCTTTGCAGCCAAAGCCCTGACCCTAAAGGGGACTATCGTTGAGTTTCCTCTGGTGTTGAGAAACTGAGGATTTTTATCTTGATTCGAACTGACCTGTTGTAAAACGGAATTGAACAAATCAATGGTTCCCTTTAGGGTCAGGGCTATGGCAGGGAATAGTCAGTAACAAGTCATCCTAACCCACCTTTTTCCAGACATCTTTTTCCCATCTTCCCAAAAACCCTTACTTTAGCACCAACCTTTCAAAAAAGTGAAAAGCCATGCAGGAAATGGAAAATGAAATCCTCGCCCCGACTGAGGCGCTGGTTTATCCACCGGATTATATTGTAAATGAAGCCCATATAAGTCATGAGAACTATGCGAAAATGTACCGTGATTCCATTGAAAACCCGGAAGCATTCTGGCACAAAATAGCGGAAGAAGAACTGCATTGGTTTGCAAAATGGCGCGATACCTTCGAATGGGATTACCCTGATTACAAATGGTTTGTAGGGGGTAAGATCAATATCACTTATAATTGCCTGGACCGTCATATCATCTCCGGGCATATCCACAAACTTGCTTATATCTATACCAATGAAGCCGGTGCAGAACAGCGAATTACCTACGGGGAACTCTATGAAAAAGTCTGTAGGTTTTCAAATGGTTTGAAAAGTCTGGGGGTTGCCGCGGGAGATCGGGTGGCTATTTATATGCCGTTGTGTTTTGAGCAGATCGTTGCCATCTTGGGTTGCGCCCGTATAGGTGCCGTTCATTCTGTAATCTATGCCGGTTTCAGTGCAACGGCTTTGCGTTTACGGATTGATGATGCCAAGGCCAAAGTCTTGGTAGCCAGTACCTATACCAAACGCAGGGGCAAGATCATTGACCTGAAAGCCATTGCCGATGAAGCCACTGAGGGGCTGGAATGCGTAGAACATATTATCATGCACCAACGTGATGATCATGTCTTGCTTGATGAACTGGAAATTGATTTTGATGAGTTCATTTCTGCCCAATCTCCAGAATGCGAGGCTGTTCCTCTTGATTCAGAGCACCCTTTATTTATTCTATATACTTCCGGAACTACAGGCAAGCCAAAGGGGGTTGTTCATGCTACAGGTGGATATAACCTGCATACCCATTATACCACCAAAATGGTTTTCGACCTGAAACCGGATGACCTGTTCTGGTGTACTGCCGATACAGGCTGGGTAACAGGTCATAGCTATATTGTATATGGACCACTATCCAATGGGGCAACCTCACTGATCTATGAAGGCGCTCCCGATTTCCCTGATCCCGCAAGTTGGTGGAAAGTGATTGAAAAATATAAGGTTACCAAATTCTACACAGCGCCAACCGCTGTAAGGCTTTTTATGAAATACGGCGAGGAATGGCCTGCAAAACATGATCTGTCATCCTTAAAAATCATCGGCAGCGTTGGGGAACCCATCAATCCTGAAGCCTGGCACTGGTACCATAAAAATATCGGCGGAGATAATTGTGCCGTGGTAGATACCTGGTGGCAGACTGAAACAGGGGGACACATGATCGTGACCTTGCCATCTATGCCCCAGAAACCGGGCAGGGCAGGTTTGCCATTCTTCGGAGTGGAGGCAATGGTAGTAAACAGGCATGGCACACCGGTTCCGCCACATACGGTGGGGTTGCTGATCATCAAAAAACCATGGCCTTCTGCACTCAGGACTTGTTTTGGGGAACCGGAACGTTTTCACAAATACTGGAATGAGATTGAAGGCGTATATTTTGCAGGCGATCTCGCAACGATGGATGAAGATGGATATATCATGATCCTGGGCCGCTCTGATGATGTGCTAAATGTCTCCGGCCATCGTATAGGAACTGCAGAAGTTGAAAGTGCCCTGGTATCCCACCATTCCGTTGCAGAAGCAGCAGTGATCGGCAAACCACATGAGATAAAGGGCCAAAGTATCAAGGCTTTTGTGATCTTAAAACATGGTATAGAAAAAACCGATGATCTCAAAGAATTAATCCGCCAACAGGTGAAACATGAATTAGGAGCCATTGGTGTACCGGATGAAATGGATTTCGTAGATAAACTGCCCAAAACCCGGAGCGGTAAAATCATGCGGCGTGTTCTCAAAGCCAAAGAAATGGGCACAGAAGCAGGGGATACGAGTACGCTGGAGGATTAAAGGGGGTAGGCATTAGGAGTTAGGCGTTAGGAAGCGACCATTTCCATTCATTGTCCAGGGTCGGCGTCCTCATCGACCTTTCTTCCTCCAATTGAATTAAATTAGCGTAGGTTTTGTTTAGTAGGTATCTTTGCACAACTTGTCCCGCTTGTCCCGACTTTTTCGGGAGTTTTCGGAACCAGTATTACAAACAAATCAATGTCAACAATTACATTCACGAATCAGAAGAACCTGTTTTTCAGGTCTTTAAAAGAAAAAGTAGATAATTATTTCGCTAACAATAAATTGAGCCGGTCCGGTGACCGGAGGCTTTTCATCAAAGGTTCAATACTAATTGCCTCAGCGGCGATAATATATGGGACGCTTGTTTTCTTTACACCCATGATATGGATCAGCGTCATTTTATGTGCACTTCTGGGTTTCAACCTTGCTTGTATAGGTTTTAACATCATGCATGAGGGGGGGCATCAGAGCTTTTCAAAATACACATGGCTTAACAAGACCAGCGCTTATTTCCTGAATGTGATGGGCGGAAATACTTACTATTGGAAGATAAAGCACAATATAAGTCATCATACCTATACCAATATGGAAGGGCTTGATTCTGATATTAATATAGAGCCATTTATGCGTATCCATCCGGAACAGCCAAAGCGATGGATACACAGGTTTCAGCATATATATTTCGTTGTCTTTTACAGTCTGTCCTATTTCAGTTGGATATTTATGGATGATTTTATTAAATATTTCTCGGGAAAGATTTCGGCTGGATATGTTGACCAGAAGCTCAGTTTTAAGGAACATTTTATTTTCTGGATGACAAAGGCTTTTTATTTAATGGTTTATGTAGTTCTTCCTATCCTGATGGTGGGTTTTCTCAAAGCCCTTATCGGGTATCTGATCCTCGGAATAGTGTGTGGTTTAGCAATTGCTATTGTATTTCAATTGGCACATGTTGTGAATGAAACAGATTTCCCGCTTGCCCCGGATGAAACAACCGGTAAAATTGCCCAGCAATGGGCTATTCACCAGGTAAATACAACATCTAATTTCGCTACCAAAAGCAAAGTCTTGTCATGGTTATTGGGCGGTTTGAATTTCCAGGTGGAACACCATTTATTCCCGAAGGTCAGCCATATCCACTATGCGAAGATCAACCAGTTTGTGAAGGAAACATGTCTTGAGTACAACATCAATTACCACGAACATAAAACAATGTTGCAAGCGGTACATTCCCATGTGAAGTACATCAGGAAAATGGGAAGGCCGGCGAAAGCAATGTGATAATGTGCTGATGTGTTGATATGCTAATGTTGTCACCACTTTATTATGGCACTTTACTTTCCCGCCACCAGGCTGTAAAAGGCGATATCCATAAAACGATCTTTAAAATAGAGCGCATCTTTCAGATGTGCTTCTTTTTGAAAGCCAAGTTGTTCCAGTATATAAATCGCACCGCGGTTATCCGGCCATACCCTTGCTTCAATGCTATGTAAGCCAAGTTGGCTAATGCCAAAATCTACAATAGCTGTAACGGCTTCTAAAGCAATCCCTTTGCCCCAGTATTGGGTTGACATTTCCCCACCAAGTTCAGCTCTTAAGTTCTGATGTTCAATACGGTTTAAGCCACACGTACCAATGGTGTTTTTGCCATCTCTTAAAACAGTAGACCATCCGATTCCATCCTTATTGGCAAAATTGTTTTTTACTCTTTCAATCAATGCTTTTGCTTCTTCAATAGTCTGATTTTCAGGGCGTGCAATGAACTCTGCGATTCGCTTATTATTGCGCATTTCCCATATGGCAGCAGCATCCTCATCATTTATTTCCCGAAGTAATAAACGTTTTGTTTTGATGATAGGGAAGGAGTTGAAGATACTGTCGTTCAGTTGCATAGGAGCCAATTTGATTCAAATATCAAAATTCAGTGAAAAAGCTTTTCAAATTAGGTTTGTGCAGAACTCTTAGGATTTATTATGCGGGATAAACTTGTTCAAAACCCTTCTTAACAGGGATGTAGAACTGTAGCGGTAGCTGATAAGTATGATCTCCCTGGTGGTGCCTTTGGAAAATTCGCCGCGTCTATGGAAGCCCCGGTTATTTGACATGATCATTGTATTCTCTTTTCCGGGATAATAAGTCTCTCCAATATTCAGGGCTTTTTTTTGACTTTCCGTAACGATATTTCTCAGGCGGTCGGCCCTATTTGTAAGTGCGGCTGAGGGTATGTGGCTTACTTTGCCTTTTTCAAGCTGCGCTACCCGAATGCTCATGTTATATTCATGCAAAGCCCTCCTGAAACTGAATTTCTGGCTTCCTTTTGCATATACATAAGGGGCATTTGATTCGCTCACTTCCGATAAATACACAAATGCTTTTGCGGTTGGATAAAAAGTGTCTGAATGCAAAATGTTTTCGAGATCATCATCAAAATCCATATCCGGATCCCGATTGATAACCATATAGCTAATTGCAGGCGAATATTTTTTAACATCCCTGTTTACAATATAACTTGCGCAATCGTTAAGGGTTGTATTGGAAGTGATTAATCTATAAGTTTCTGACTGATCGGAAACATTGACATTTGCCAATTTTATCCCGGGGTTTTGCTTTGAATAGTAAGCTTTAGGTTCAATTCCTTGCTTAGCGGCTTCAAACTCTTTTTTTATAATGCCCCACTCTTCCGGGCTAAAAAAGTCAGGCCAGACGACTATGCCATCCTTTTTAAGACTTTCAATATATTCTTGCTGTACAGATATCCTGGGTTTGCTCCTTACAGCGTATAAAAAATTATAAAAGTAATACCGCACAAATTGGTGACCAAGCCTGTTTTGAAACACGTTGTTTAAGTAGTTCTGTGGGGCTCCGTAGAAAAGCCCGCCAATAATCGGCAACGTGCGTAATTTCATATACCGTTTTTATGCAAAGGTAAAAAAAATCAAGGATCTTTTTTGGCTCATTGGCCTTTCAAAACATTGTAATAACATTTGCCGGCCCTGGTCGTTCATTTTCTAAAAAAGCTAAGAAAATGGCGTCTTGAGAAAGTGGTTTTCCCCTTATCCCCAGCCCTCCTTTATCAACTAATAACCATCAAATTTTCTTATATTTGAGGCCTCAGATAAGCCAGATTCACAGATTATCCACACAGGCGTGTGGATAAATAAAGTGGGGTGTTGTGGAGGATTGTGGAGATTAGTGTTAATTTAGCACTGTATTTCTACAACATGACAAGATTTATAGGCGAATATGATTGCAGGCTCGACAACAAAGGAAGAGTTATACTGCCCGCCTCTCTCAAAAAACAACTCCCAAAAGAAGCTGACAATCAGTTTGTTGTAAACAGGGGTTTTGAGAAGTATCTTGTCATGTATCCCAAAAATGAATGGGACATCATTACTGACGAGATCAATAAACTCAACCAATATGTCAAGGAAAACCGTGATTTCATCAGGTATTTTTACCGCGGTGCAACCGAATTAACTCTTGACGGCGCTGCCCGTATTTTGCTCCCGAAACGCCTTCTGGAATACGCAGGAATTGGTCAGGACGTCGTGCTTTTTGCACATACCAACAAAATTGAAATATGGTCTGCAGAATCATACAATAACATCCTCGCTAACGAACCAAATGATTTTGCCGCTCTTGCAGAAAAGGTAATGGTAAAAAACAATGATGCGGCAAATGGAAACTGATTATCATATTCCGGTATTGCTTGCAGAATCCATTGAAGGACTCGCTATTAACCCAAAAGGTATCTATGTAGATGCAACTTTCGGCGGTGGTGGCCATAGCAGGGCGATACTCGAAAAACTATCTACAGGGAAATTAATTGGATTTGACCGGGATACAGATGCCCAATCGAATATACCTGACAATAAGAATTTTATACTGGTTCCCCATGATTATGCCCACCTGGCAAATTATCTAAGGCATATAGAGCTGGATGGTGTGGATGGCATCCTTGCGGATCTCGGTATCTCTTCGCACCAGGTAGATACGGCTGAAAGAGGTTTTTCATTCAGATATGATGCCCCGTTAGATATGCGGATGGACCAGCAGATTTCTAAAACAGCCGCGGATATTCTGAACAGCGAAAGCGAAATAGAACTTCAAAAAATATTTTCGGAATACGGCGAAATAAAAAACTCCCGTACCCTCGCCAGGGCTATTGTAGCAACACGCAGAATTGAGCCTCTCAAAACAACGGGCCAATTGATGAAGATTGCCGAAAGTATTATCCCTCAGCGTGAAAACCTAAAAAAATATGCTGCGCCGGTATTCCAGGCTTTGCGTATTGCTGTAAATGATGAATTGAATGCCTTGAAATCTTTTTTGGAGCAGGCATTCAGGATGTTGAAAACAGGGGGAAGGCTGGTTGTGATTACCTACCACTCGTTAGAAGACCGGATTGTAAAGAATTTTTTGAAAGAAGAATCTGATGCCAGAGGAGCAGATTCATTGATATATGGAAAGTCGTCAGAAAAATGGATCCCGATCACACGAAAGCCGATCATTCCATCTGATGATGAAATAAGAAAGAACCCAAGGTCGAGGAGCGCCAAACTCAGAATAGCAGAAAAGAGATGAACGAACTCAGGGAACCAGTACAAACCGAAATACCTGCACCGAAAAAAAGTCGGCTGAAAAGGATACAGGATTTTGATTTCAGTTTCAATAAAGAAAATGCGACCAAAATGATCCCGTTTGTACTCTTTGTAAGCGGCTGGATCATTCTTTATATAGCTAACCATCAATATGGTGAAAAAACCCTCGGTAAGATGGACAAACTCCATAAAGAATTAAAAGAACTCAAAGCTGATTTTTACACATCGAACGCGGAACTGAGCGACCAGACTATTCAGAGCCAGGTAACTAAAAAGGTAGAGCCACTCGGACTTAAAGAACTTACATCACCTCCGCAAAGAATGAGATTGTTGAAGAATGAACGTTAAGAAGGACATATTATGGCGGGCTTATGTTGCTTTTTTACTGGTAGTGATACTGGCAGGGGTTATATTGTTTCAAATGGCGCGCCTGCAAACTGTGAAAAGAGCTGCGCTCACCAGGCTATCCGATAGCTTATCAACCAAATGGGACAGCATCAATCCCATTCGCGGTAATATTTATTCGTGCGATGGCAGCCTGTTGGCTACATCCATTCCTATATATGAGCTACATCTTGATATCATGGCTGACGGTTTGACCGATGATGTTTTTCATGATGATCTCGACTCCCTTTGTTTTGATATGGCCGCCTATTTTAAAGATAAACCTGCTTCGGAATATAAAAGCGAATTTCAGACTGCAAGAAAACAACATAGCCGTTACTTTCTCGTCAAAAGAAACCTGACTCATAACCAGGTATCAGATATAAAGAAATTCCCGATTTTTAGACTGGGCAGGTATGCAGGTGGGTTCAGGCTGGCTGAAAAGAGCAAACGTTTTCTTCCTTTCAATGAATTGGCTTTCAGAACTATAGGCTTCACCCGTGAAAACATCAGCGCCGGGCTTGAAGCCGGATACAGCAATTATCTGCAAGGCAAAGTAGGTCGCAGGTTGATGCAAAAAGTAAGCGGTGGCATGGTACCGGTAAATGAAGAGAATGAATTGGACCCCGAAGATGGACAGGACATTATAACGACACTGGACATCAATTTTCAGGATATTACAGAAAACGCGTTGCTGCATAGCCTGAGTCAAAACAATGCAGCGCATGGTTGCGCCGTTGTGATGGAAGTGGGTACGGGCAAGATAAAAGCCATGGCAAACCTGTCAAGGGAGCCGGATGGGAGCTATGCAGAAGAATATAACTACGCCATGGGCGAAAGCATTGAGCCGGGATCAACTTTTAAGCTCACTTCCGTGATGGCATTACTGGAAAAGCAAAAAGCCAACCCGGATACAAAGGTTAACATTGGAAGTGTTGCCATGTATTGCGGACGCGAAATGCATGATGCCAAGGATGAAGGCAATGGTACCCTAACGATGAGAGAAGCTTTTGAGCGCTCTTCAAATATTGGAATATCCAGGCTTGTTTACAACGCATTTTCCCAGAACCCTTTTGAATACACTGATTTCCTCTATAGTCTGGGTTTGCAAAATAAGTTAGATCTGAAGATCCCGGGAGAAGGAATCCCAATCGTAAAAAATCCGCATTCCAAATCATGGAGCTGCACAAGCCTTCCCTGGATGTCGATTGGGTATGAGTTGAAAGTAACCCCATTGCAGATACTTGCTTTATATAATGCGGTTGCCAACAACGGTGTCATGATGAAACCCATGTTCGTTACCGAAGTGGACAAATTGGGAAAGCCGGTGGTGCTGTATCATGATTCGGTCCTTAATCCGAAAATCTGCTCACCTGCAACACTTGCCACCGTAAAGGAATTCCTGGAGGGGGTTGTTTTGAGAGGAACGGCCAAAAATATTAAAAATAACCTGTACCCTATTGCCGGTAAAACGGGTACGGCTCAGATAGCCGATAATAACCTCGGTTATGATAATGGTGGCCGGAAAATATACCAATCCAGTTTTGTAGGTTATTTCCCGGCTGATAAACCTCAGTACAGCATTATTGTGGTCATAAGCAGTCCATCCAATGGGGTATATTATGGCGCAGAAGTATCGGGGCCGGTGTTTAAGGAAATATCCGACAAGATATATTCCCGCACGGCCACCATACGCAATTATGCATCGTCATTTGAAAACAAAATGTCTGGCAGCCTGCCTTTTGTTTCTGCAACAAACCAGGATAACCTAAGCGTTTTAATGTCTCTGTATAACACAAGTAGTCTGCAGGTTACTCCAGATAAAGATGCATGGGTAAAACCAAGCACCTCCAACGAAAAAATGACTTTGGTTGACTATAAAATGACCGAAAATAAAATACCTGATGTAAACGGTATGGCTTTGACTGACGCAGTATATGTGATTGAAAAATCAGGTTATGCTGCCCGCTATTCCGGCGCGGGCAAAGTTGTTTCACAATCGCTGCAAGCGGGTGCACAGGTTAAAAAAGGCCAGGTGATTGATTTAAAATTGAATTGAAAAAGTTAAATAAAATATTACCCACGGAATATATCCTCGATATCATCGGCGACAGGGATATGATGATTTCGGGGCTTGAACTTGATTCGAGAAAAATTGAAAACGGAAGCCTGTTTGCGGCATTGCCTGGTACCCTGGTTGACGGCCATGCATACATACAAACAGCGATCAGCAATGGGGCGAATGCAATAATTTGCAAAACTTTGCCCGATTCCATTCCAACTCATGTAACCTTCATACAATCAGACGATCCTGCAAAATTACTTGGTCTTGTGGCTTCCGCTTTTTATGATTTTCCATCTTCAAAAATGGATTTAATAGGGGTAACTGGCACCAATGGTAAAACCACAACAGTTACACTGCTTTACCAACTGTTCAAAAAGCTTAAGTACAAATGTGGCCTGATTGCTACAACAGAAATAAGGATTGACGACAAGAAACTGGATACCCAACATACCACTCCAGATGTAATAACCCTTAACAGGCTTTTGGCCCAGATGGTTGAAGCGGATTGCGAATATGCATTTATGGAAGTGAGTTCACACGCGGTGGTACAGGACAGGATTTTCGGACTGGAATATAAAGGCGGCATTTTCACGAACCTTACCCACGATCACCTGGATTATCATGTCACTTTCGAAAATTACAGGGATGCTAAAAAGTTATTTTTTGACAGGCTTGACCTGGAGGCATTTGCGCTGACCAATGTGGATGATAAGAACGGTAAGGTCATGATACAGAACAGCAAAGCTGCCCGTGCCACTTACGGATTACTGAACAATGCCGATTTCAAAGGGAAGATTGTTGAATATGACCTTCATGGGATGCAATTGAATATTGACGGTGAAGAAATCTATACCAATCTCAGTGGAAAATTTAATGCCTATAATCTCCTTGCGGTTTATGCCGCCGCACGACTTCTGGATACACCAAAAGAAGAATTGATAACCATTATCAGCAGTCTTAAGTCGGTAGAAGGACGTTTTAATTTTATTAACAGTCACCAGGTTACCGGCATCGTTGACTACGCGCACACTCCTGATGCACTCCAGAATATCCTGGAATCTATTAATGAAATAAATGTAGAAGGGAATCACATTATTACGGTAGTAGGATGTGGTGGAAACCGTGACAAGTCAAAACGGCCTGTGATGGGAAAAATTGCTGCTGATTATTCTTATCAGGTAATCCTTACTTCTGATAATCCGAGGAATGAAGATCCCGAAGAAATTATTAAAGAAATGGAAGTGGGTATCCCGTTTCAGAAAAGAAAATCGGTGCTGAATATCACAGATAGAAAACAAGCTATTAAAACAGCCTGCGCTATGGCTCAAAAAGGTGATATTATACTGGTTGCGGGCAAGGGGCACGAGAAATACCAGGAAATAAAAGGCGTAAAATATCCTTTTGATGATAAAGAGATTTTAACCGAAATGCTCAACGAAACAAGGAACTGAGATGCTGTATTACTTATTCGCATATCTGCAAAGTCATTATAGGATACCGGGAGCGGGATTATTCAATTTTATCTCATTTCGGGCTGCGATGGCTTTTTTGACCAGTATCCTGATCTCCCTTGTTTTCGGTAAGAGAATCATTGGTTTCCTGCAACGCAAACAGGTAGGTGAAGAAATCAGGAACCTAGGTTTGGAAGGACAAATCCAAAAGCAAGGTACTCCAACTATGGGTGGTTTAATCATTGTAGCCGCTATAATTATTCCTGCATTATTGTGGGCAAAGATTGGGACCGTATATATCTGGTTGATCATCGTTTCTACTTTATGGCTCGGTGCTATTGGTTTTCTGGATGATTACATCAAAGTATTCAAAAAAAATAAAAAGGGGCTCGCCGGCCGGTTTAAATTAATAGGCCAGGTGACCCTCGGTTTGATTGTTGGGCTGACTTTATATTTTAGCCCAGATGTGGTCATTCATGATTATGTAAACAAGAATGATGTGAACCCGCAAATGATTGCTGAAAAGCATGTGGTAGAGGTAGGTAAAACGAATCGGAATAATGTCGAATACGTTATCGTAGAGCATAAATCGACCAAAACCACGATCCCATTTTTCAAATCGAATGAATTTGATTATGCCTCCATCCTTTCATTTATTGGGGATGGGTACAAGAAATATGCATGGCTGATTTATATCCCCTTTGTGATATTTATCATAGCAGCCGTATCAAACGGGGCGAATATTACGGATGGAATAGATGGATTGGCATCCGGGGTCTCGGCTATTATTGCTATTACCCTGGCTGCATTTGCGTATCTCTCTGGTAATGCTATTTTCTCTGATTACCTGAATATTATGTATATCCCAAACCTGGGAGAGCTGGTGATTTTCTCCATGGCTTTGGTAGGGGCCTGTGTCGGATTTTTATGGTATAACGCCTTCCCCGCCCAGGTATTTATGGGTGATACCGGAAGCCTTACATTAGGCGGCGTGATTGCCGTCATGGCTATTATGGTTCGCAAGGAACTTTTGATCCCGATTTTATGTGGCATTTTCCTGATCGAAAATCTTTCAGTAGTGCTTCAGGTAGGATGGTTTAAGTATACGAAAAGGAAATACGGAGAAGGAAGGCGGATTTTCAAAATGTCTCCTCTTCACCATCATTATCAAAAGCTTGGATACCATGAATCCAAGATCACTTTCAGGTTCCTGATCATTTCAGCTTTCCTGGCTATTTTATCCATAATAACATTGAAGATTAGGTAAATAGTAAATAGTAAACCTCATATAAACCACAAAGCAAAACATGAAAAAGATCTTAAAGAAAATTCAAAATGAAATTGCGATAAGCGCGATGGTTCTTTCTATGATTCTTGATTACATGGTGATGAGCTAATTATCAAAGTGAATACGCCTTATAAAAATATTGCAATCTTAGGAGCCGGCGAAAGCGGGACTGGCGCAGCTTTGCTCGCAAAAAAAGTGGGTTGCCATGTTTTTGTGTCTGATAGGGGAGAAATCAAAAAAAATTACAAGGCAGAACTGAATGAAAACCTGATCAAGTGGGAAGAAGGAGCTCATTCTGAAGATCTTATACTGGCATCTGATTGCATCATCAAGAGCCCGGGCATTCCTGATAAAGCCGAATTGATTGTGAAAGCGCACGAACGCAATATTCCTGTGATTTCGGAGATAGAATGGGCCGGATATTTTACGACTGCAAAATGCATTGGAATTACAGGTACCAATGGAAAAACAACCACATCTACCCTTACCTTCCAGATACTGGAAAATGCAGGCTTAAATGTTTGCCTGGCAGGTAATATCGGGAAAAGTTTTGCCCGGTCGGTAGCAGAAGATAACTATGACTATTATGTGCTGGAACTGAGTAGTTTTCAGCTTGATGGGCTTAAAAATTTTAAAAGTAATATCAGCGTACTGCTGAATATCACACCAGACCACCTGGACAGGTACCAATACAAATTTGAAAACTATATCGCTTCGAAATTCAGGGTGACCCTGAACCAGGATGAAAATGATTATTTTATTTACAACCAGGATGATCCAGTGATCATGGAATATCTTTCAAAGCATCCGGTAAAAGCAAAAAAACTTCCATTTTCCCTTGATAATGAAGTTTTTCCCGGGGCTTATATTAAAGACGACAACTTAATTGACGGCATTAACAATAAAAATGAACTGATTATGAAATTTGACTTTATCGCCCTTCAGGGCAGACACAATCGCTACAACACGATGGCGGCCACGGTCGTATCGCAAATCCTGGAAGTACGCAAAGATGTGGTGCGCGACAGTCTCAAGAAATTTGAGAATGTGGAGCATCGTATGCAACCAGTTGCTGATATCAATGGTGTGCAATACATCAATGACAGCAAAGCAACGAATGTAAATGCTGCATGGTACGCACTTGAAAGTATGCAAAAACCGGTGATCTGGATTGCGGGCGGAATAGACAAAGGCAACGAGTATGATAGCATGAAGCCTGTAGCCCGAGAAAAGGTGAAAGCAATGATCTGCCTGGGAAAAGACAATGCCAAACTGCATGAGGCATTTGCAGATGTGATCAATAACATTTCCGAAACCACTTCCATGAAAGAAGCTGTGAGAATGGCTGCCTCTATGGCTGCTGAAGGAGATGTGGTTTTACTGGCCCCTTGTTGCGCGTCATTCGACTTGTTCCAGAATTATGAAGACCGTGGCAGACAATTCAAAAACGCTGTACTGAACCTGTGAAACAGCCAGAAAATATGAATTGGATCATGTCCAAAACACAGGGCGACTTTGTGATATGGATCATCGTGTTCATTTTGTCGGTTTTTTCGCTGTTGGCGGTCTACAGTTCTACCGGAACCATGGCGTATAAATACCAATCGGGCAATACGGAATACTATCTCCTCAAGCACTTGTTTTTGATGTGTTTTGGTTTGGCTATGTTGTACTTATGCCATAAAATCAATTATAAATATTACTCCAGGGTATCACAGATCATGCTATGGATCAGCGTACCCCTCCTTATTTTCACATATATAGCAGGGTCTAATATCAACCAGGCGCACAGGTGGATCACATTGCCGGTGGTCAACCTCAGCTTTCAGACATCAGACTTTGCAAAAATTGCGCTTATTATGTACACGGCGCGCATGCTTTCTAAAAAACAGGATGTCATTTCTGATTTTAGAAAAGCAACTTTACCCATTATCATTCCAGCCATTATTATATGCGGGTTGATCGCCCCTGCAAATCTCTCTACTGCAGCTGTTTTATTTGCAACCTGCCTGATGATCATGTTCATCGGCCGGATGAATGTCAAACATTTGGCGCTCATTGTGTTTGGCGGATTGATTTTTGTGTCAGTAACCATCTTTTCTTTGCATAAACTTGGCGAAGCGACAGGTCGTCATATTGGTCGTGTGGATACCTGGTGGAACCGTGTTGCCAATTTTACCGGGGAGGGCGATCAGAATGAATATTTTCAAAGCGAGCAGGCTAAAATAGCCGTTGCACGAGGTGGCTTATTTGGCAGAGGCCCAGGCAATAGTGTTGAAAAGAATTTTCTCCCAAACCCTTATTCTGATTTTATTTTTGCAATTATTATAGAGGAATATGGCTCTATTGGAGGGCTCTTCCTGATCCTGTTGTATTTGCTTTTGCTATACAGAAGTATCCGGATTGTAATTGCCAGTCCGAAAGCATTCGGCGCTTTACTGGGGGTGGGGTTATGTTTCAGCCTGGTACTCCAGGCATTGGTAAACATGGGCGTGGCCGTGCATATTTTCCCGGTTACGGGATTGACATTGCCACTTGTGAGTATGGGCGGTACATCCTTATGGTTTACAAGCATCGCATTTGGAATTATATTAAGCGTAAGCCGTGATATTGAAGAAACAGAAAAACTAGAACCAGATATTGTATTAGGATGAAAAACTTATTTGAGAATTTGGGGATTTGGGGTTTTTCTGGGGATGGGGCCCCGGAAAAAGAAAATGCGGAAGGCGAAAGAAGTATTAGTCCGCTCGGTCATTCTGAACAGATGGAATTGGCCCAGTTCGGAAGGGTATTTCATGACTGGAGACCAAAGGGAAAGCAAAAGAAAAATAAACAGGAAGAGAATAAATAAGTGCCTCAGGACAAACAACATATTGACAAAAACACAGCCCTCCGCATCCTCATAAGCGGTGGTGGCACAGGTGGGCACATCTTTCCCGCGCTTGCTATCGGTGGCGCTATTAAGGATCGTTTCCCTAATGCCGTTGTCGAATTTGTAGGTGCCCTGGGCAGGATGGAAATGGAAAAAGTGCCTGCGCATGGATACAAAATTCATGGTCTATGGATCAGTGGCATTCAACGGAAAAAACTCTGGAAAAACTTCCTGCTGCCAGCCAAGATTTTGTCGAGTATGAATAAAGTGAGAAGGATCATAAACGAGTTTAAACCTGATGCCGTCATAGGAGTAGGAGGGTATGCCAGCGGTCCATTGCTTCGCGCAGCCATAAAAAAGGGAATTCCTTCTTTGATCCAGGAACAGAATTCGTTTCCAGGGATAACAAATAAACTATTGGCGAAAAAAGTAAACCGTATTTGTGTCGCTTATCCAGGCATGGAGAAATATTTTCCGGCAGATAAACTTGTGGTTACCGGGAATCCCGTGAGACAATTTCCCGAATTATCCGGGTCAGAAAAGGCAGAAGCATATCAGTTTTTCGGCCTGGTACCTCATAAAAAAACAATGCTTGTGGTTGGTGGCAGCCTTGGGGCAGGCACTATTAACCAGAGCATCTGGAATGACATTGACAAGATCATTGAAAGCCCGGGACAAATGATCTGGCAGACTGGGAAAACCTATTTTCATGACCTGAATGAAAAAATGGCGACCAAAAGATATGATAATATACGACTTATGCCGTTTATAGATAAAATGCATTATGCATACTCCATAGCAGATACGGTTGTATCAAGGGCGGGTGCCATATCTATTTCAGAATTGGAATTGATGAAAAAGCCGGTCATATTAGTTCCATCACCAAATGTGGCTGAAGACCATCAGACCAAAAATGCAAAAGCGCTTTTGGAAGCTGATGCAGCCGTAATGGTTAAGGACTCAGAAGCATCTGAAAAACTGGTAGATACCATGTTAGGCCTGTTATCAGATCAGCCATTGCAAAATGAATTGGCAAACAATATTGCTGGATTTGCCAAACCAAATGCAGCAGACCAGATTGTGGACGAAATGCTAAAATTGATTGAAAGAAAATGATCGACCTGTCGCCATATAAATATTTCTATTTCCTCGGGGTAGGAGGGATAGGTATGAGCGCGCTGGCGAGATATTTCAATTCACGCGGGTTTGAGGTGGCAGGCTATGACCGCGTACAAACTGAACTGACCGATGAACTTGAAAAAGAAGGGATTATTTGTCATTTTACCGATGATATGGAATTTGTTCCTCCTCATTTTCTTGAAAACAAATCGGGATTGCTCGTTATTTATACACCAGCCATTCCTAAAGACCACCTCGAGTTTAATTATCTGCTCGCCAATGATTTTAAGATCATTAAAAGAGCTGAGGCATTAGCTTCTGTGACCAAAGGAAAACAAACCATTGCCGTGGCCGGAACACATGGAAAGACGAGTACAGCAAGCATTGTATCGCATATATTGAAAACAGCAGACATTCCATTTTATGCTTTCTTAGGTGGTGTATCCGTAAACTATAAAACTAATTTTCTTGCACCATCGAATGAAACAGATTCTGATCTGGTTGTAGTAGAAGCGGACGAATTCGACAGGTCCTTCCTGCAATTAGAACCGAATATCTCAATCATTACGGCAGTTGAAGGGGATCATCTTGATATTTATGGTTCTGAGGAAAATATGAGGGATGCCTTTACAGCATTTGCAAATAAGACCAAAGCCGGGGGTACTCTGATTACGCACCAAAATACGCATATTTCTGCTCCAGAAAATGTGACTTGCCTGACTTACAATAATTCAGGTAATGCCGATATCAGGGCAGGAGATATAAATATTAAAGACGGCAAATATTGTTTCGATGCGATATTGATTGATGAAAAACTGGAGGGCCTGACTATTGGTATTCCCGGTGTTCATAATATCGAAAACAGCCTGGCTGCCATGGCGGCTACTCGTTATCTGGTGGATGACAAGCAGATATTTTACAAAGCATTGGAAACTTTCCGTGGAGTGCATCGCCGCTTTGAGATGATCTACAACAAAAATGGAATTGTGTTTATTGATGATTATGCACATCATCCTACTGAAATAAGAGTGACACTTCAAACGATCAAAGACCTGTATCCCGGTAAAAAACTGGTTGGTATTTTTCAACCGCATTTGTTCACCAGGACAAGGGATTTTGCGAAGGGTTTTGGAGAAAGTTTATCCTTACTTGATGAGTTGATATTGATGCCGATATACCCAGCGCGAGAAGAACCAATTCCGGGTGTAACTTCAGGTTTGATATTTGATGAAACAAATGCGGCATCAAAAAAAATAGTAAATAAAGAAGATGTTATTAATACCCTCGCTATGTCTGATGCCCAGGTGATTGTAACGATAGGCGCAGGAGATATAGACAGGCTTGTAAAGCCCATAAAACATTGGTTAGAAACGAGATAGAGTTGTTAAGTTATTAAGTTGTTAAGTTGTTAAGTTGTTGAGAATGAAACAAAAGATTAAAATAAGTAACCCGTTTAAAAAGCTGCCCCGCATCAGGAAGGGGATTTTTGCTTTGGCGGCAATGGCTTTGGTTTTGTTCCTGGCTTCATTTGCAGACAATCAAAGGCAGGACCTGTTATGCAAAAGCGTGAATGTGAATATCCTTGATAAAGACCAGTTCCAGTTTGTTGACAACCTGGTAATTTCTAAAATAGTGAACAAAGACCGGGTAGATGACCTGATCGGCAGGAAAATAAAACAGATCGATCTGGGAGATATAGAAAGCAGGTTGTTAAAGAACTCTTTTGTAAAAGATGCCCAGGCCTGGTTTGATATGCAGGGCAACCTGAATGTGCAACTGCATCAACGGGTTCCGATCATCC
>Ga0207007_1027_pt1 | contig 35725 bp, 29 predicted proteins | sample Alteio_BWMinCont_85_FD_153487 | JGI IMG/M metagenome (GOLD analysis project Ga0207007, IMG submission 153487) | Enriched cells from forest soil in Barre Woods Harvard Forest LTER site, Petersham, Massachusetts, United States -... | ecosystem: Environmental > Terrestrial > Soil > Temperate forest >...
TTTAAACTGGATACAATTGTGAAGGCAGACACGGAAGATGTAAAGCCGCTGAAGTTTACATCAAAATTTGTTTCCTCTATAGATTATAGTAATTATAAGGATGTACCGGCGGTAATAATTGCCAACAAACCCATTGCTAATATCAATTTGAACAAGGTAAAATTTTACCAGGATACCGTATTGTTGAAGGGTTTGTCATACCGTTTTTTGGACTCAAATCATATCGTTGCAGGACTGTTTTACAACTATGAAGAGAACAAAAACTATAAGTTTAAATTTCTTCCCGGTTCTATAAATTCCATCTTTAACGAGACCAATGCAAAGCATGATACAATCATCGGAACCATGACTGCACCGGGCTTAAAGAACTATGGATACTTTGAAATGAATATTGTTCCTGATGCAGGAAATTACATATTTCAACTGGTAAATGAATCGGGTAATGTAGTATTTTACAAAAATGTTCCACGTGAAACATTGGTAAAGATTCCATTTGTAAACCCTGGAAAGTATCATGTCAGGCTTATAAAAGATGACAATAAAAATGGCAGATGGGATGGTGGTGATATGAAAAGCAAGCGCGAACCAGAGGAGGTAATCTACTACCCCAAGGTTATAAATATGAAAGCAAACTGGGAGATGACCGGGATGAAATTTGACCTGAATGTGAAAGCTATTAAGAAACCATAGCCGGGGTTTTCGCGAGGAGTTTTTTATAGACATCCTCGTACTTCACAATGATTTTTTTGAGGTCAAAATCCTTGGCCCGCTCATAAGCGGCAAGTTTAAATTTCTGATGAACTTCGGGGTCCTGTAAAATCTTCAGAGCATTTTCGCCCATCTCTTTTACATTCCCGATTTTACTTATGTAGCCGGTGACACCATTGATATTTACTTCGGGAATTCCTTCCGCATCCGAAGATATAACTGGTACCTGGCAAGCCATTGCCTCAAGTGCGGCGAGCCCAAAACTTTCCTTTTCGGAAGGAAGTAAAAACAGGTCGGCAATGGAAAGTACTTCTTCTACCGCCTCAATTTTTCCAAGGAACCTGACGTCCTGTACCAGCTCCATTTTCCGAACCAGTAATTCTATCCTGCCACGTTCCGGACCGTCTCCCATCAGGAGTAATTTGGAGGGGATTGCTTTATGTATATTTTCAAAAATCCGGATCACATCGTCGAGTCGTTTTACCTCCCTGAAGTTGGACGTATGTACGATGATCTTTTCATCGTTGGGGGCGATGGCTATTTTGAAATGGTTCTTTGATTTTTTGCTAAAGCGCTCAAAATCAACAAAGTTTGGTATAACACAGATTTCCTTTTTGATTTTAAAGTACTTAAACGTCTCATCCTTAAGGTATTGAGACACTGCTGTTACTGCATCCGATTGATTGATCGAAAAAGTTACTGTCGGTTCATAAGTAGAGTCGCGACCCACAAGGGTGATGTCCGTTCCATGTAGCGTCGTCACAACCGGTATGTCAATTCCCTGGCTTGCAAGGATTTGCTTGGCAATAACTGCGGCGAAAGCATGTGGGATAGCATAGTGAACATGCAGAATATCAAGCCCTTCGTAACGTACAACATCAACTATTTTACTGATCAGTGCCGATTCGTAAGGCGTGTATTCAAATAGGGGGTAGTTCAGGACATTTACTTCATGAAAAAAGATATTAGGGCTCATGGTATCCAACCGTACCGGCAGGCTGGTGCTGATGAAATGGACTTCATAATTTTTATGTGCCAGGGCTTTGCCCAGTTCTGTTGCCATTACACCGCTGCCCCCGTATGTAGGGTAGCATATCATGCCTATTTTCATAATTTCTTTTTGATGTTAAGGAGCATGTCTTTTACCATTTGCTCCAGGCTATAGTCAGGGTTCCATTGCCAGTCTGCTCTTGCCCGGCTGTCGTCTATGCTCCCTGGCCAGCTCTCTGCAATCGCCTGCCTGAAATCTGGTTTATAAGTAATGCTGAATCCGGGTAATTGTTTTTCGATTTCTTTGGCGAGGCCTGCCGGAGTAAAACTGAACCCGGCAAGGTTGTAGCTAGACCTGATCTTTACTTTCTCTGCAGGAGCTTCCATAAGCTCTATGGACGCCTTAATTGCATCCGGCATATAAAGCATCGGCAGCTCGGTGTCGGCGCTTAAGAAGCACTCATAGCTGTTCTTTTTTAAGGCGTCATAAAAGATGTGAATAGCATAGTCAGTTGTGCCACCGCCCGGCTCTGTTTTATAACTGATCAGACCAGGATAGCGAATGCTTCTAACATCTACTCCGAATTTCTCGTGGTAATATTCGCACCATCTTTCGCCAGCCAGTTTGCTGATGCCGTAGACGGTATTCGGATCCATCACGGTATCCTGTGGCGTGTTTTTTTTAGGAGTACCAGGACCGAAAACGGCTATAGAACTTGGCCAGTAAACTTTAGAAATATGGTTTTCTTTGGCGATGTTTAATACATGCAATAGACTGTCCATATTCAATTGCCAACCGAACATTGGATTCTTCTCCGCAGTGGCAGAAAGCAATGCAGCCAGATGATATACCTGGGTAATTTTATGTTTTTTAATCACAGAAAATATAGCATCCTTGTCCATAACGTCTATTGTTTCATAAGGCCCGTCAACCATGGCCTCACTGGCAGGTTTCAGATCGCTCACAATCACATGATCATTTCCATAGAGGGTTTTCAAACCTGTAGCGAGCTCGGTGCCTACCTGTCCGCAGCCACCTAATATCAAGACGTTCGTATCAGCCATATATTTTGAAATAAGGGTCAAAATTAGGGGTTTTTCAGTCAACAGTTAGCAGTCATCAGTCAACAGTATCAAGAGTGAGAAGTGAGAGGTGAGAAGAGTAAGAGCGGGAGCGGAGTTTGGAGAGCGAGATCCACAGGGAAGTTGCTGAGCAAATCAAACGTCCAAAGAAGCCGTCATTCCGGGCGGCTGAGGTTGCTGAGCTTGTCGAAGCAGTCGAAGCCTGACCCGGAACACGAAGTCTCATGTAGTGAAGCGAAATAATCCCATGAATTGCGTTCCGAAGAAAGTTAGTAGTGTTTTCCTTATCTCTTTTAAAACCCCCTTTTCCATTGTTTCCCATTGATAATTTCCCCAAAAACGCCATTTCCAGCAAACTGGACTGTTCTTTCTGTTTTTTCATTTTTTGCGATTTTCAACATGTTGTTTTTAAGATTCTTGCACGTAACTCGTTGATAAATAACAGGAGTTATCAGGAAAATAACAGGCCAGAATAGGTAAAAAGGGCGGTTTATCTTTTTCATTTTTTATTTACTAGGGTTCTTGGGATTCACAGATGATAGGATTTCGACGCGTCAGCCACTAACTCCTAATACCTAACTCCTATCACCTATTTTTATATACATATATAGTGAGATGCCAAAGTGGGTGGGTGTTTCAGGAAAATATTTTATAACTTATATTGATTCAATGAGTTATGAAGTAATATTTTTTGGGATTTGTCGTCACTTTAAACCATAAAGTTTTCAAAACCTTATTGGTTTACATTTTCAAAAACCCGTATTCGTATACTTTGGGTTCTATTTTTTTGGCTAGTATTTTTAGCTTATCCCTGAGGGCAGTGATTAGAGCCATATAATGTTCATCAGCGCTTTTGTTATTCATTTTGCCCTTGTCATTCCTGCCTTGAAAATATTCTCTTATGTCATGTAAGCTTGCATTTACATTGCAGTTGGGCTGCGCGTGATAATATGTCCACAAGGCTTTCCCGACGTCAAATATGGCTTTGGCTTCGAGTGAAAAAACAAGCCCTTCCTTGCCCCCACTAAGATAAGAGACACGCGGTTCAGCGATAAACAGTCCAATAATATCTTCATTCTTAATTTTGTTGGTAATAAAGTCAGTCATGAAATGACTTTCAAATTTCTCATGGGCATTTACTTCTTGCTCGATAAAAGGAATCCAATGATTGATGCCTTGGGCCGATTGGATATTGTTGCTGAATAAAGTGTAAGCAAGACAATCATTTTTAAAATCTGCATCAGTTTTCCAACCATCATTAGGAAATAAAAACTGATCCCTATCATTTAGCCATGTGGCATCAATACAATGTCGAACAGAATAATAAACTGTTATAGCGAATAAATTATGTTGATTCACCCAAATACCTCTAGGATTTGGCAATTGTTTTTTTGAGTTTAAGATGTAAACTATGTTGTTGTGCTGAAAATCATTGCCATTTATACCATCCATAAAGCCAATGCTGTTACTTTCGGATGATTTGAACAATGAAATCCAGCTATTGATATAATTTTGTTTAATGGTTAAATAAATTGACTTCTTTTCTATAAAATTACCCTCTGCATCAAACACATCGGCTTCAGTTTTTTCAAATTTTTCTTCAATAACTGTATTCCAAATTTTGAATCCAATAGGAAAACTTCCTTTCACGTTATCAAACGAATTCGCAGGAGCTAAAAATATTTTTTCGAGCTTCGCTCGAAAATTTTTCCGAAAATTTTCAAATGCCGACCCTTGCAGAATTTTCAACTTTGAAAATTCTGCAAGGGTCGAACCTTTAAGTTCAAGATAAATCCTAATTAGGAATTGCGTGTAAAGTTCTCTGCCTGCTGTTCCTAATAGGGAGCCATATTTTGAGTGTATTTTAGTTTGATTAACCCCGACCTTTCCCTTTATTGCTTTACTTGAAACCTCAGCATATGGTGGATTAATATAAATCACCAGCTTTTTTCTCTTCTCTTCATTATCAATAATGGCTTTTAACGGTTTTGGTAATTTATCGAAATCATCGTTCAGAAAATCAAACTGGAAAACATGGTCTTCCAATAGGTTGGCTCCGTTTTTTATGCGGTCCTTCATTACTTCTACGTCCTGCCTGTCAAGCGTTGAAGCATAGATATTGTATTTGTTTGTCAGGCCATTCAGCATATTGCCTGTACCTGCTGCACAGTCCCATACAAAATAGTCGTCCTGCCAATTTTCGCCAAGAACGTCTGCGATATATTTCTGGGAAAGTTCTACCCATATCTGTGGCGTAAAGTAACTCCCTTTGCGTTCCCTCACATCCTGCGGTACTAATAAATCACGGCGTTCCACAATATATTCCCAATATTCTTCTTTGGGCGGCCGTTCATATCTGTTCCAGAATTGATTGTGCGCTTTTTGTTTATCGGTAAAATTAGTTTGTGAGCTGCTAAACATCCCAGATGCATCCACTTTCCTGTCTAATACATAATGGTCGGTTTTAAGCAGGACAAACAAGGTTTCTTTAAGGGATTCATTGTTGGATGATAACAGGTCGGCAAGGTAGAAGTCACCATCAATAATACCGCTTTTCTTAGCAATTTCCCAGTTCACTGCAATGGTAGGTTTAACAACACTAAGCCATTTGTTGTAAATGACCATGAAATTGTTCTTATCAATCCTGGTATTAGTGGTGCCGAATTTGCCAACGACAAAATTAGTTTTTATGAACTTATTCAGTTCTTTACCATCCTTTTGATAATGAAAGAGTAGGGCTTTGAGGTCTAATACTTTTTTCACCCTTTCAAATACCAGTTGAAATTCTTTGGTCTCGTAATTAGATGGAGTAACATTCCAGTTGAAATCGTTCTGGTAGAATATATCGTGAATGTCGTTGTATGGTATAAATGCTATCTTTTCACTATCTAATGCACCGAGATATGGTGGAGGCAAATATTGATCGAATGTTCGCGCTTTGCCAATAGTAAGTACCAACTGTGCGAGAGATGTGTTAATATCCACAATGCCTTTTTTGGCTTCTGCCCAAAGTAAGGATTCCTGATCAAAAAGTTGGTGATCACTATGAAGCATCGTAACACAGAAATCAATGTTGCCAACAATTTTGGTGCAGTCATATAGCCAAAAGTAATCGTGGGCAATTTTGTTTTTCAGTTCTTCTTCGCGGATGTTTCGGTAGGCCATAGATTTATTTAGCTGAACAAAACTAATGAAATTTAAATCTTTAAGGTTTTGAAAAACCTTATATGTTTGTGAGATAATTGAAATACAATGGAAAAGCAAGAGGAAGACGATCCAATTATTTGGGCATTCGAAGCGCTAAGTGAAAACGGAAATAAAGCAGTTGCACTCCAAAACATAAAAATCGGCCGGAAAATAATAGATTCTGCTATTGACAGAAAAGTTGATACTGACGAACCAATTCCTGAAATCTGGGAATGGAAAGCTGGGGCTTATCATATTGCCGCGATGGTTTACCTCTGGAATGGTTTGTATTCAGAGGCTTATCATATCGAGCCGTATATATTTTATTCTTCTTTTGTAGAAAAATATCCAAAAGCAATAAGTGACTATTTAGTATTCCTGATTATATTTGGCCAGAAAGAACACCTTGAGGAAATCTTTTCAAATCCTGCAATGAAAAAGGATTTTCTTCCTGCCTGGGAAACCTATATGTCATTGATGGTGGATCCCAAAACTGAAATTACAAGAATATATGAAACGGTTCCCCTCATAAACCAGGTTCAGGCTGGTATAAGGCTTTACATTGGTAACAAATAGAATTACTACTTCTCAGAGAATGATATATTTGCCTCGGTGCAAAACATCAGGTCGCTCCTCCGGAGCTTAATTCATTTAAACTATTTTTCTACAAACAGGTTGCTCCTCTGGAGCACTTTGCGAAATATTTCCAAAGATAAAAATTAGAATATCACGATGTCGCAAAAACATCAAGCCGCTTGCCATTATCCCCCAAATCCCTAAATTGCGTCCTTATTAACATCTCTAAAAGATCAATGCCATGTCATGTGACCCTGTAACCTTTAACAATGTGGATACCAAAGTTTTTGATTGTCTGAAAGGAAAATTGTCGGCTCTGGGTTTAAACCTGGAAGGCGCGAAAGGTTCTATCAGTGGCCCAATGAGTGTCGAAGTTGATTATGAATGGAGTGAAGCCAATAACACACTTTTTATTCATGTGGTCTCCAAGAATTTTTTGATTCCATGTAGCCGGATCAATGCTGAAATTGAAAAAGCGATAGCGAGCTGTGCCTAATCTAATGTGATGATGTGTTAATTGGCTGGCGCGGGAGACTTTAGTATCCAACCATCGGACAAACAATTAATTCGTAATTCATAATTTGAAATTCGTAATTCTTACGAAATCGGATTTAACTTAATGATATACACCGAAATGGTATTCATATCCCGCCCGTAATATAGTTTATCAAGAGCATTGTACATGTCTTTGGCCCTGAAATACGATGTATGTAATTCGTTGGAGTCTAACGTTGTCCATTGAATAGTATAGCTGTTTTCTTCTTTGTATTTTCGCTTGACATAATCACGCATTTTCTTCAAGGCATCAATTTTATCTATCCCTTCAGCAGTGTTAAAAAGGAATGATTGATTGTGCCGTGGGTTTACGGTGATCAGGTCGAGTTTTATGGTATTGTTATGTACGCTGTACTCAAATACCAGGTTTTCTGTATTTAAACCCAGCATGTCTTTTATGTCTTTCTGAAGCCTGGCGACTTCAACTCTTTCGTCTGTGCTTATCATGTTGTATAAAATGTTATGAAGCCTGAAATTGTTTTAGTGCCTGTACGATACGTTCTATCATTTCATCGTTGATATCCAGATGGGTTACAAGTCTTACAGATTGATTTCCCATTGTACTGATACGAATACTTTGATTTTCAAGGTGTTTCTGGAAATCTACTACGGAAACATGATCGTTCAATTTGAAAATAATGATGTTGGTATTTTGTGGGAATAATGTATCAATATAATCCAAGCGGGCCAAAGTTTGATGAAGTTGAGCCGCTCTTTTGTGATCATCTTTTAGTCTTGAAATATGGTGATCAAGCGTATAAATACCGGCTGCTGCCAGATAACCGGCTTGCCGCCATCCACCGCCCATCACTTTCCTGATGCGCCGTGCTTTTTTGATCATCGCTTTTGTACCTAGCAACAATGACCCCACAGGCGCGCCCAATCCTTTTGAAAGACAAACAGATATGGAGTCAAATAATGTACCGTATTCCATCGGGCTTTCACCGGTTTCTGTGAGAGCATTAAATATTCGTGCGCCATCAAGATGAAGGATTAATCCATGATTATCTGTTACTTGTTTGATTTTCTTTATCTCATTGATATCATAATAGCTGCCCCCGCCCCGGTTTGCGGTATTTTCCAGTGCAACCAGTCTCGTGATAGGATTATGAATATTATCCGGGTTGATATTTTCTTCAACCTGGCTGGCAGAAATCCTTCCAAGATTTCCTTCAATCAATCTTACAGAAGCCCCTGAATTAAATGCTATTCCACCTCCTTCATAAGCATAAACATGAGCCGTTTTATCGCAAATAACTTCGTCCCCGGGCTGCGTGTGCAATTTTATGGCGATCTGGTTGGTCATGGTACCCGAAGTACAAAACAACGCTGCTTCTTTTCCAAACATAGAGGCGCCCTTTTCTTCCAAAAGATTTATGGTAGGGTCATCTTCAAATACATCATCGCCGACTTTGGCGCTGAACATGGCTTCAAGCATGGCCGGGGTTGGGCGGGTAACAGTATCAGAACGAAAATCAGCTATGGTTAATGTAGAAGACATAGGCTTTTTTGGAGCAAAATTAATGGTTATTGATGCACAGAAAACCAAAAACAGGATTATCTGTTGTTTGCTGGTAATGCTTTTTAACAAAAACCAAACCGTAATGAACTGTTATGATTTTTTTTTAATTTGCAACCTCAAACAAAACTTTAAGCTGTAATTATATGATAAACTTAGCAACAACTCTCGCCGCGGCAACCATTGCACTGAGCAGCATGTTTTTGCCTTCAAATCATTCATCTTCCTTAAATGCAATTAAAAAAGGGGGCGATATTGCGACATTGACCATAACCAGTCCGGCATTTCAACCAAATACCATGATACCTGAAAAATATACCTGTAAAGGCGCCAATATCAATCCGCCCATTCACATAGAGGGTATACCCGAAGGAACAAAATCAATGGCGCTTATACTTAATGACCCTGATGCCCCTCTGGCAGGTGGTTTTAACCATTGGGTGATGTGGAATATTGACCAAACCATGCCTGATATTCCTGAAGGATATCACGGTGCTGTACAAGGGTTCAATTCACAGAAAAAGAAAGGTTATCTGGGCCCATGTCCTCCGCAGGGAACCCATCATTATCATATAAAAGTATATTGCCTTAAAACCCTCCTCAACATTCCTCCTGACAGCTATGCTGACAAACTTGAATCAGCTGTAAAAGGCAAAATTCTTGCGCAAGGAGAGCTTGTTGGGCTGTATTCGAAGATGGCGAAATAGGGATAGTTGTTAATGCTCTGACAGACTGTAAATTGGGCATATAAATATAATTATGATTATACGGTTACACTATCCTTCATTCGTTCTACAAAATACATATTAAGCTTCCCTATATTTTTGGCATCAACCAGTCCGCGGAAAAGGAAGTTGAATTTGGTTTGTACATCTTTCCAGGTTTGTTCGGATATATTGATCTTTCCCGGTTCTGAATTCTGTTCCATCCTTGCGGCGATGTTTACAGTGTCGCCCCAGATATCGTATGCGAATTTTTTGTTGCCAACCACTCCTGCTACTACAGGTCCTGTATGAATGCCGATCCTGACCTCAAAAAAAGGTTCTCCCGAAAGGCTGCGTTCATTCTTTACAGAGCATACAAATTCCTGCATTTCAATAGCAGCCATTACCGCCTTTTCAGTGCTGTTTTCTACGCTCACGGGCAGTCCGGATACGCATAGATAGGCATCTCCGATAGTTTTTATTTTCTCGATGCCATATTTGGTTACAATATCATCAAATGTCTTAAAATAGTGGTCTATTTCCTGTACCAAAACTTCCGGGGACAGTTGTTCGGCTATTTTAGAAAAGTCTTTGATGTCGGCAAATAAAACGGATACTTTATCATAACTTTTGGCAGTGGCTTTTCCATATTTCATCAGTTCGCTCGCAGTTTCAGCAGGGAGAATATTTAGCAGAAGAGACTCTGATCTTTGTTTTTCTTCCTCAAGTTCTTCTGTCCGCTCTTTCACTTTATTCTCAAGTATCTCATTTTGCTCCTCTATAAGCCTTGCATTTTCACGCGCCATAAGTAGCTGGTTTCTTTGGGCTTCTTCTTTTTCCTTACGTATCAGGTTGAGCCTGGATGATAGAACAAAGGTGAACATCGTAAATTGGAAAGCGGTACCAATTTGAAATGCATTTGAAGTGAATAAAGTTGGTTTCAGCCCTTCTATTTTTGCCACATAAAACATAATTGATATTGGAAACAGGGCGAGATATGAAATGAGAATTATTTTGGAATAAGGCACCATTCTTTTTATAGCAATAGCAATGCCGACGATGTTAAACACGACCTCCAGGGATGAGAATACGTTTATGACTAAAGTAAGAAACTGTTTATATCCGAAAACTCCCTGAACTAAATATAAAATGGTGGTAATGACCACAAATATAAATTGCGCGTTAAATAATTTTGGAAGATAATGCTTGAGCCTGAGAACGATCAAAGGATACATCATCCCCAATATATTGAAAAGCGGAATAAAGGCGTAAAACAAAATCTTTAGATTGAGGGCAGGATGTCCCGGCATAAAAATATCTGTCAGAATATTCGTTCTGGATAGCCAGAAAACAGCGTAAATAAAAACGGTGATAACAAGGACCGGATGCGTTTTATCGTGAAAAGCATAAAAGACAAAAACGTTATACAGAATAAGTATGATTATGGCACCCAAATAAATTCCTTGCAACCAGAATTCATCCCGGTGGCCCCCGTTAAAACCATCCCGGCTTTCAATGAAAAACGCCATTTTAGGCGTAATGTCCATCCACTTTCCTTTGTGGTACCGTAAGTATAAAACCTGGCCGCCTTTATTTATATGGATTGGAAAGACGGTGGCTGCTATATTTAATTCTCTTTTATCAAGCGGAATATTGTATCCTGACAAGGAAGGAGGGCCATATAGTCCTTGTGCATCAGGGTTGTAGAACCCCACTGTATCCATTGACCAATCTCCGGTTGGATGTACTACAAAATCCCAATTCTCATTTTTTTCGTCTTCAGTTTTAATTTTCAAGCGAGCCCAAAAATATCCGGCCTGGTTCTGGAAAGGTTTGCGTTTTTTCAGAACTGAGGTAAATTCAGTATCGTAGTTGCCTGACAATATTTGGTTTAATGTAATTTTTCCGGAAGGGTCTTCCAGGTATTGCATTGCTTCTGAAATATCATAGAAGTCAGATTTTTCTTTGGATATCTGGATTATAGGTACGTTTTTCGGAGTGGGCTGAATATTGGCATAAATACAGCATGGACGTAAAATAAAGGCAAAAAAACCCCACAATAAATATTTAGGATTTATATATTTATAGAGGGTTGCCATTATTTAGTTTTTCTGAAGAGTCCATTGATAATATACAAGCTCTCCGGAACGCAGGCCGCTGTCGATAGCTGAACCTTTGGCTCCACCCAATTCGATAATTGCGGGCGCGATCCATTTTGGCAACAACTGTTTGATTCTAAGCCTCTTTTGTTCGTCCTCCTCTTCAATGGCCGATATGACATTGGCGGTAATGTCTTTTTGCTTGATCATCCGCAGTCCTGAACCTTCAAGGTGGTTTATTAATAACTGCATACCCTCCGGGCCGCGAATATCTGTACAGGCAAAATAACCGCCCGGTTTTAAAACCCTGTGTACTTCAGATAAGAACCTGGGAACCGAACCATAAGCATGGCAAGATTCGACATTTACAACTGCATCAAATGATTCATTTTCGAAAGGCATTTTCTCGGCATTGCCCCTCACGTATTTCAAATCAGGTACCAGATGCGTCTTGTTTGAGAAAGAAACGGCATTTTTCGCAAGATCCATCCCGGTCATGGTGGCCGGACGCAAATACCTCTTCAGATAAGAAGACCCACCGCCTCTGCCGCTACCCACTTCCAGAACGTCCTTGTCGGTTATGTCTATTTCAGATACAGTATGATGATATAATTGAAGAGAATAACGGTTGATTTCATCCTGCTCTTCAAGCCGGATCTTTTCTGCTTCACATGCATAGCCATAGTTCATGCAAACCCAGGAGTCGTACGGAAATAGCCAGGCAAGTGATTCATAAATTGGCTTCCATACAAGCCTTCTGAAAAAGGCATATTCTGTCAGGTTTAAAAACAGGTTTGCAATCATTTATTTTAATAGTTTTTGTCCCCATGTCATGTAGCCGCCCCCTCAACACCCTCAAAATATGCGGGCTACAAAGGACAAATATACCAATCAACACTTTATGTGCAACTAAAACAGCAAATTATTAGCATTCCGACCTGTATGTTTCACTCTAAAACATCAGGTTGGCATCAGAATTACCTTCCTTTGCATAATCAAATTAATGGCTTGGATCAGGTTATAGTACTAAAAACCATGGATTGTGCAAAATTCAAAAATATTCGTTCCCAAAATATTTACAACTTTAAAGAACTATACCAGGAAGCAATTTTTTGCTGATGCAATAGCAGGAGTTGTAGTAGGGATTGTGGCTTTGCCACTTGCCATTGCTTTCGGGATTGCTTCAGGTGTAAGTCCGGAAAAAGGACTGATAACCGCTATCATCGGAGGTTTTATAATATCGGCATTAGGGGGTAGTAAGGTTCAGATCGGAGGTCCGACCGGAGCATTCATTGTCATCGTTTATGGTATTGTACAAACCTATGGTATTGTTGGGTTGACTATTGCCACACTCATGGCAGGAGTTATCCTCATAATTATGGGTTTTGCCAGGCTGGGCGTGATCATAAAGTATATTCCGCACCCGCTGATCGTAGGATTCACATCCGGTATCGCACTGATTATTTTTTCATCAGAAATAAAGGATTTTTTTGGATTGAAGATGGAAGCTGTGCCGCCGGATTTCCTTCAAAAATGGCTTGCCTATTTCAACCATTTCAATGTGGTAAATATTTCCGCTTTGCTTATTGGTCTGGCAACTGTTCTTATTATCGTTTTCTTGTCAAAGGTTACACACAGGATACCAGGGGCATTGGTAGCGATTTTGATTTGTACAACAGCAGTTGTGGTTTTTCACCTACCAGTTGAAACGATTGGTTCCCGGTTTGGCGCCATCCAGGGCGGAATTCCCAAACCTGTTGTAGATCATATTGATCTTACTGCCATTCAACATCTGGTGCATCCAGCCTTTACAATTGCACTCCTTGGCGCTATAGAATCGCTCCTGAGCGCCGTTGTGGCAGATGGGATGATAGGAGGCAATAACAGGTCAAACATGGAGCTGGTGGCCCAGGGAGTGGCAAATATCTTTTCATCAGTTTTTGGCGGAATACCCGTAACGGGTGCCATTGCGCGAACCGCTACCAATGTAAAAAACGGAGGAAGAACACCGGTAGCAGGTATTATCCATGCAATAACCTTGTTATTAATAATGTTATTTGCAGGACAATGGGCTAAACTTATCCCAATGGCATGCCTTGCAGGGATATTGATTGTGGTTGCTTATAATATGAGCGAATGGCGTTCTTTTGTCGGACTGGCGAATGGGCCGAGAGCCGATGCCCTGGTACTATTGGTAACTTTTGTTTTGACTGTTTTGGTTGATTTAACAGTAGCCATTGAAATCGGGTTGGTACTTGCGGCATTTTTATTTATCAGCAGAATGGCCAAAGTATCAAAAGTTGACCTTGTAACCCGGGAAACCTCTGAAGAGGAAGATGATAACGACCCCAAAGCAATTAAAAACTATCATATTCCAAAAGGAGTGGAAGTATTTGAAATAAAAGGCCCTTTCTTTTTTGGAGCAGCTTATAAATTCAAAGAGGCCATTGCGGTTATGGAAAATCCGCCAAAAGAGATCATTATACGTATGAGGTTTGTCCCGATAATTGATGCCACAGCTCTACACGCGCTGGAGACGGTGTATAGAGAAACAAAAAAACAAAACATAAGGTTTGTACTATCAGAAATTCAGCCTGACGTGATGCAGGAGATAGAGAAATTCGGCTTATTAGACCATATCGGGAAACAAAATGTTTATTCGAGCGTTGAAGATGCACTGAATAGTTAGGTATGGTTTATCCTGATTATTCAACTGCAGTACTTGTGTTTTGCCGGGCATAAACTGGCAAAGTCACTTTAAATGCGGAACCCTTGTCCACTGTACTTGTAAAGCCAATGCTGCCACCAGCCTGTTCTATAATGGCTTTAACGATAGCCAATCCCAGGCCCGTACCCGATGATTTGGTACTGAAGTTTGGTACAAATATTTTTTTGCGGAGATGTTCCGGAATTCCTGTTCCGTTATCTTCAACGGTAATAATTACTTCACTTCCAATCAACTGGCTTCTAATTATAATAATGCCTCTTCTTGTTTCCGGTATGGCCTGGACTGCGTTGTTTAGCAGGTTTGTAAATACACGTGTCAGCTTATGTGAATCGGCAAAAACCTTTACTTCAGCACTTGTTTCAAGATCAAGTCTTAAACTCAGCGAAGCATTGTGGCTGAATAAGTCAGACATCTGTTGCAATAATGTGTTAACGCCAACAGGTACAGGATTGCCGATTTTTGCAGAATCATTAAAATCTGTGGCTATGGCGGAAAGTGTGTCAATTTGAGTGATTATGAGATGAGTAACTTTCTTAAAAAGTGTATCATAATCGGGTGATTTATCCCTGTAGGCATTCTGGAGTTGTTGAATGCCAAGTTTCATTGGGGTTAAGGGATTCTTTATTTCGTGTGCAACATGTTGTGCCAGTTCTCTTAATGCGTCCTCACGTTCTGATTGGGCAAGGCGGTCAACACTTTCTTTTAGCGCGACGATCATGGTGTTATACTCATTTACCAATTTACCGATTTCGTCATTGGTGTTCCAGGCGATAAATTCATTTGTACCACTTAGGCTCGTGTTTTTTAAGTGGTTGCGGATGATGTTTAAAGGTGCTGTAAGCGCGCGTGTCATAAAAATACCCAATACAACAAGGATCAGGAATAGCAAAAAGTACAGGTTGATAAGGGCAACCACAAATGACGATATTCTATCCTTAAGCTCCTGTTCTCTGGAAAAATAGGGAAGGTTCAGGTACCCGATAACCTGTCCGTTCAGGTTACGTATTGGAATATAGCACGACAAGAATTTGAGCGTTCCTATTCTTTCTTCCTGTATTACCTGTGAAGTAAGTTCTGATGTAAATTTAAGGTACGCCTGAGCATCAATCGCAGGTGCAAGAATGCCTTTATCAAAAATGGCGTTCTCGGTTGAATTCACAAGATTTCCTTTAACATCAAAAATATTAATATCTGCCTGGTAATTGTCTGATAATGTTTTTACCATCGATCGCAGATCAGGACTGCCCAGCTCGGGTTGTTTTTCATTTTGCTGAAGGTCGTTGCTTATTTTTGTTGCGATCAACCTGGTTTTTTTCCTGAGGCTATCAAGTTCATCTTTATTGTATTGAACCATGATATAACTCACCGTAACGATACCGATAAATATCATTGAAAGTGTCATTCCGGAAATTACGGTAATAAGGATTTTGTTTCTAAAGGATAGATTTTGAACGCCGTATGCTTTTTTGAAAGAATAATGCTTTCGACCGATAATTATTTTGATAATCCGATAATTGTAGCCTATATAATACCATATTGTATAGGCAATTACCATTAAAAAGAATATAAATGCAAAAGATGATAGATAATAAATCCATCCCTGAGATTTGGCGCTTACGACAACCATAAGATCCGGGTGCGGCTGGTATGCAAGATGATCAAAGCCATTTTGGGAAAAGCTCGCAAAATTGTTGCTGTCCAGTTGAATTTTATAATTTAAAACCCCGGGGTACGCATATTCGCCTTTTTGATTGAGAAGCATCCCGTCTCCATATACGGCATAAGAGTACTTGTCTTTTTCGAGCTCGTTGTATTTTCTTAGGTTCTCTGAAACAAGAAGTTCTGGATAAATGCTTGCTTCGTAAAAGGGTTTTTGCTGCATTTTAATTAATAATATCCCGATCGTAATTCCATTTGCATTTATGGGGATTTCTGAAACATAAGTGGGAAGCCCGGTATGCAAGTGCAGAAAAAACAAACGATCGGAACCTGCCTGGGAGCCTTCTTTACTCAGAAGCATTGTATAAAAAGAAAGAGGCTTTGACAGGGCATTTTTATATGGAAGCCCAAGAGGTGTAAATGTATTGATTTCAACATCGTATTTGCTCAGGTATCCCGAGAGGTAAAATTGCTGGATACGGTTTTGCAATACGGGCTCCGAAATGATGGGAAGGCTGAAATAATTTTTTAGATAATTGTCCTGTTGTATACCATCGTAAACGCTTGTAAATAAGTATTCTGTAACAGGATCCCTCTCGGTTATAATATGGCTGGCATAATCTTGCCGGTCATCGTTTTCATTTTGCTGGTTATACTTGCTTAATATAATACTAAGAAACAAACCGGAAAGTGTAATACATGACAAAACAAATGCAATCCTATTGGTTTTGAAAATTCTGAATCTATAATAATATAACAACAGGCAACCAGCGTTAAAGCCGAATGCTACATAGTAGGAACCTGTTGTAAAATACAGTATAATACCTGCTGATACAAGTCCCAGGAAAGAAAAAAGAAAGAAATTTCCGGGTCTGATACTTTCCTTAAAAATGATCCTTGCAAAATAATCCAGAAATCCAAAATAGGTGGCGGTAAGAATGAGAATGATAACAATACCGGTAAGACTGTAAAAGTCAAGGCTGAAAATGTTTCCAAAATCGAAGGAAATAACGGAATCCAAAATCAGGCTGCTGATCAGGTTTACAATGGCTGTGCTTAAAACAAATGACGCACATGCAAAGGCAAATAATAATAGCTTTGATGACAGAGGTGATATATAGGGTTTGAACCTGAGTTTTCTCAGATATAAAATAGCAAATGCTACTATGAAACTAAAAAAGAGGAGATCGCCAAGGGAAGAGAAAAATGACGAACTACCATAATAGTGAGGACTGAATAAGGGCAACCTGTACAGGCTGTCAGGTAATCTAACCACTTTCCAAAGAACCAGGAACAGGGCATTCAGGGTAAGAAAAAGGACTGTCGCCCAAAGTCTCTCATGTCTTTTTACAAGCTCGGAAATTATGGTTCCAAGGCAGACAAAAAACAGAATGAGGCCGGTTATGTAAAGCATTATAATCCAGTATAATGGATCGATAATAGTTTTGGGAAGAAGACTAAACAGGTAACGGTTTTCTGAATCGTAAATAGGATAGCCTTGTGCCTGATTTTTAGAAAGGTTGAAATCATCATTGTTTTTCAATAACGCGATGCGGTTTTTCAGGTATTGATTTTCAATGGCATATTTATATTGCACAGGAATAAGGGCAATATAAACCAATCCGTTAGCCGCTATATTGCTTTGAAAATAATAGCCATTAGCGAGGTGTTGCAATTCACTGTCTGCTGGAGAAATTAGTACCGTTTCAGGCAATACCGAATTAGAGGCATAAAAAAAGTATCTGCCATCTAACCTTTTGATGTATAATAAAATATGATTTTTACTGCTTTCGTCATATAGCTTGTTGAACGCCTTTGGAAGTTCATTGGGCGGTATTTTTGCTACAGATATAAGGTAGTTCTCAGCTTCTTTTTGTTTTTCAACTAAAAGGTGTTGAACACTTTTTGACTGTCCTTCGGTATAATTCTTATAAAAATAAGGGTATAGCTGTGTATCTGACAATAGAGAAGCCAGGATACACAATACACCGATTGCGCCGCATATATATTGCCAGTTTTTTAATCTGAACATCAGAACGGTGCGATATTTAAGTTCAAATCGCACGCCAAATATATCCAATTCTGTGCCGAAATAATCGAAACCTCGAAAAGATACCGATTACCTTCTCCTTTAGGAGAAGGATTAAGGATGAGGCGCTAATCAGTTATTTTACAATAATTATACAGGAATGATCTATATATTTCGTCATGGATATCAGTACGAACGTTCATTTTTAACAGATTGTTGTTGGATGCTGTAGGATTGACTCTGTTTGATAAAAACACATAGATAAGACCATATTTTGGATCGGCCCAGATACAGGTGCCTGTGAAACCGGTATGCCCATAAGCATCAGCCGACGCATTTTGTGATGCCGGGGAAAGTGTGCTTCCAATAGCGGGTTTGTCCCAGCCAAGTCCCCGGCGATTGCTAGCATACTGGCTGGATGTAAATAGTTTTATGGTTTCAGGTTTGAGAAATTTCACTCCGGCATATTGGCCGCCATTCAGCATCATCTGCAAAAGTATGGCCAGGTCATTCGCATCGGAAAACAGGCCTGCATTTCCACTTACACCCCCAAGCATAGCGGCTGCCGGGTCGTGCACATCACCATGAACAAGTTGATGCCTGAAATAGGTATCTTGTTCGGTAGGAATGATCTGTGACAGCGGAAATTTTTCAAGTGGTTTAAATGTCATGGTAGCAAGGCCGAGCGGTTTATAAAAAACACTATCAACATATTTATCCAGAGGAGTCCCGGATATTTTTTCTATCACGTGTTGCATGAGAATAAATCCAAGATCGCTGTATTCATATTTACCTCTGGCTTTAAGCGGAGACCTGATAATGATATTATAAATACTGTCTTCGTAGTTATGGTTTAAATACAAACTGTCAGCTACTCTAACAGAATACAATTCATTCGGCCAATTGCAATAATAGAGGGTATCCGGCTTTCCTTTTGAATTTAACGTGCTCTTATAGAATGGGATCCAGCTTTCGAGCCCGGCCTGGTGTGTCATTACTTCTTTTACCTGTAGATCGCCTTTATTGGTATTTTTAAGTTCGGGAAGATAAGTATCAAGCCTGGAATTCGGATCTATTTTGCCTTGCTCATATAGCTTCATCACAGCCAATGTGGTTGCTGCTACTTTTGTTACTGATGCCAGGTCGTACAAATCATAATCTGCAACGGGATCTGTTGAATTGGATGCCTGGTTCCCAAAACTTTTGCAATAAACCACCTTATTATCTTTGGCTACAAGTACCTGGCATCCAGGCATGTCATGGTCTTTTATGGCATGTTTGACAATGGTGTCAATTTTGTCTAGTGTTTCTGATGCCATTCCAGCCTCTTCAGGTTTTGTATATCGAAGTCTTGATAATCCTTTCGATGTTTTCCCCAGGTCGGCGCAATATTCTGTACAGGCTGTTACCGGCAAACTGCCGTGCGTAGCTATAGCCCCGAAAAGCGCTTCGGCTGAGGCATATTGAAACGATTTGTCATCCTGGTACCCTTCTATGATCGAATTGAATTTTGGAAAGAATTTCAACGCATAGGGCGAACCCATGTTTACCAGGATCACGGGTTTGGAATTGTTTATTGAGTTAATAAATGAGATTGCTTTGTCTCCAATCCCATAAGTATCAGTATGTTTATTGCTCACATTATGGAGACTTATCACTATAATATCAAAGGTTTTAAGCGTATCCCTTAGCTTTTGCCAGTCAGAATCTTTTGCCCAGAAAGACGCGTGGAAAAAGCTTGCTTTGCAGTAGTTTCGCATCATGTCCTGAAACGCAGGTTCTGTTCTGGTACCTATCGCCAAAGAAGCAATGCGGTAATTGCCAGGATTTTTGAGCGGAATAAAATTGATATCATTTTTAACAACCGTAATGCTCTGCTCTGCAATATGTTGTTTTAATATCTGATCAGAATATGTATTTAATTCTGATGTGATATTATCAAGATCGATGTAGTGACAGGTATCGAGCCCTGCCCATTGCTTTGCTTCGAGTATTTTGCGCACTTTGTCATCTATAAATGAAGAATCAATGCATCCGCTGTCAATAGCTTCTTTTATAGCCTCAATAGCCTTTGGAACATCTTCAGAATAAAGCAGAATGTCATTTCCTGCCAGCAAAGCTTTCACCTCAAGTTGTCCGGGATCGTAATATTTACTCACGCCTTTCATATTGAGCGCATCCGAAAAAGCCAGCCCTTTAAAACCCATGTCATTTTTAAGGAGTTGGGTGGTAATTTCCGGCGATAATGATGCTCCCACATGTTGGGCTGTATCATAAGCAGGTATGTGCAAATGCGCCGTCATCACCCCACCTACGCCCCTAGCAAAAAGGTATCTGAAAGGATATAGCTCAAGTGTATCCATCTCTGCCCTGCTTTGGTTGAGTACAGGCAGGTCAAGGTGCGAATCAACATCTACATTACCATGTCCCGGGAAATGTTTTGCAACTGCCAGAATATGCTGGTCCTGTAGCGCCTGCATATACATGGTTGCTTTACGGGACACATCCATTTTATTCTCACCAAAGGAACGCATGTTGATGATCGGGTTCATCGGGTTATTGTTCACATCCACCACGGGCGCAAAATCAATATTGATTCCGAGGCGCTTGCATTCCTGCGCTATATCATGCCCCATTTTGTAAACAATAGAATCATCAGAAATAGCCCCCAACGGCATCTGGTAGCCAAAATTTATCGTGCTGTCAAGCCGCATGGCAAGTCCCCATTCCGCGTCAATACCAATCAATAGTGGCACTTTGGCAATAGACTGGATATAATTGGTGACATCCGCTTGTTTGCACGGGTTGCCCTTAAAAAAAATAACCCCTCCGATATGGTATTCACCTACTAATTTCACAAGTTCAGGAATGTTGATTTTGTCTTTCACAGTGAATGCAGCGACCATGAACAACTGTCCGATTTTCTCGTCCATGCTCAGGTTTTTCATCACAGAATCCACCCATTTGGTATCCCTGTATATGGGATATTTATTTACAGGTTTAGGGGTGGGATCAGCATGGCCTACTGCAGTCATCCCAAATAGGAAACAACCGAGAAACGCAAAAACGAACCTTATTTTTTTAGACATCCTGATCCCTGAGTAAACAACTGCCTGGTGAAAAACATTGCTGCAAAGGTAAGATTATTATATTATGGCATAATGGTTAGGGAATTGTGCTGTAATATGCTGCAAATTTAGAATCAGGCTTCAATCACTAAGAGGCCTTTTTCCATATTCTTCCTAAGCCTATCATTTGCTGAGTATCAGGATCCCATACTTTCAAATTCAGGCAATGATATATGGCAATGGGCGAAAGCGACGTCCTTTTGGCAGACTGGAACTCCGGCATTTTCCGCATCGTTTCCCTCAAACGGTAAAACGGTATATGTGCATTGACATGGTGGATATGATGGTATCCGATATTGCCGGTAAACCATCTCATTACAGGGTTCATTTCCATATAGCTTGACGAATCCATCGCGGCTGTAATATAAGACCAGTCCTGGTTATTGCTAAAAGTGGCGCCCGGGAAATTGTGTTGCGCGTAAAAAAGATAAGAGCCTATCGCCGACGAAATAAAAAACGGTACAAAAATGCCCAAAACCAGGCAAAGCCATCCACCAAAATACAGTGTTAAGCCTATGATCGTGACGTGAATGATCAGTGCGACCATAGAGTCTTTATGTAGCCGCGGGTTAGCCATAAAAGACTGGATACACAAACCATAAATGAACATAAAAATATAGCCGAACAGAATAGTAATGGGATGCCTGACTGCCAGGTATTCAAATCGTTCTCGGAATGAGGAACTAAGAAATTTGCTTTTGGTCATGATAGGATAAGAGCCGATACTCGCGGAATAAAGCTTCGAATTGTTTTTATGATGATAATCGTGTGTGCGTTTCCAGATGCTTGGCGGACTTAAAATTAAAATCCCATAGATGTACATGATAATTTTGGCGGGAACAGATCTTTGAAGAATGGTGCGGTGCAGAAAATCATGATAGATGATAAACATCCGCACCATCAGCAGTCCTGCCAATACACTGCAAATTATCCGCAGAAAAATATTGATATCCAGGAAGCTAAAGAGCAGTGCCGTACTGAGCAAAATAAGGGCGGTTATCAGGTGCGTCCAACTGATAAGTTTATCTTCTTTCACAAATTCTTTGGTAGCCATAATAAGCTCCCTGCCACATCTCATCTGTGTTTCTGTTTTCTAATGGTGCGTAAAACACCGCTAAAGGTACATCAAATTATTGATTTTCGTTCACAGGCCTCTTGTGTTTCCATCGCCTGTGCGACCATAACCAGGTCTCTGGCTGTGCCCTGATCTCATCCTCCAGCCGGCGGGTAAACTTCTCCGTTATTTCGCCATATTGCATGCCAACGGGGTTGTCTACCAGCAATTCCGTGTATATTTCGTAATAGCCTCTTTTGGTTCTTTTTAGCCAGGCAAAAACCACCGGGTATTTCATCATTGTGGCTACTTTTTCGGTGCCTTCAAAAACAGGGGTATCCTGGTTCAAAAATGTGGTCCAGTAGGCATTGGCAGGGGTTGATGGCGTTTGGTCTGCAATGAAAGCCGTAGCGCTTATTTCAGCCTTGTTTTTGATCATATCCCTCAGTGTATTTTTCATGGGGATGAGTTTGGTGCCAAAACGCGTCCGCATTTTGTAGATAAGCCTGTCAAAGTTTTTGTCTTTGAGTGGATGGTAAATGACATAGAGCTGATAATCCGTATCCAGGGTCATGCTGGCCCCGGCCCATTCCCAATTGCCTAAGTGGCCCAGCACAATAATGATGCTTTTTTTCTCCTCATGCAGCCTGTTGAACAGCGACGTATCATGAAACTTGCATCGCCTCAGTGCTTCCTTTTCGGAGATGGTCAGCGTTTTAAAAGTCTCCAGCATCAGGTCGCACAAATAATGAAAATAGGTTTTGGTAATGGCCTGTATTTCTTGTTCAGATTTTTCAGGAAAGGCGTTTCGAAGGTTTGTTTCGGTTACGGTTCTCCGGTATTTTAAACCATAAAAAACAACAATATACATGAAATCAGACACTGCATAAACCGCCCTCATGGGCAGCAGGGACAGCAAATAAATAAATGGCAACGCGAAATAATACCCCATCCCGCAAATCTCGTGACCAGCATTCACATTTCATTGAAAATTAGGAAATAAGTTTGGGAAGGGGATTGATGGCACTGGGTATTGCCAATATCTATTGCATCAGGTTTACAATTAGTTTTACCATTGTTTCTTTCTCTTCTGGTTTGCTTTCAGCAATTAGTAATGTCAGCGCTACCAGACCATTGTCTTCCAGTATCTTTGAGCCATTTTGCCTCAACAGCAATCACATTTCATTGAAAATTAGGAAATAAGTTTGGGGACCACCTTTGTCATTTTGCATCCAACCGCGTATTACCAACCCCACTCTTCTTTATCTTTCTTTCCAGATAGTGCATGAACCTGTGGTGTACTGGGCTGAATACCATCACAAATAGGCCAGACAGAAAAGAAGAGATGAGCACATCAGACAAGTGCAAAACTTCCGAAAGCCAATGCAGGAAATAATGTTCAATGGTATTGTACAAAATAATGATCATGGTGAAAACAGAGCCATCTACAATGGTGCGGCGTATTAGGATCCCGGTATCAAAGGTATCTGAAAAAAAAAGGCTCATTACCATGGACACGATAAGTGAAGCCGACGTTAATGATGTAAATATCAGGCGAATTAACGGGCTTGTTTCGTTATTAAAGAGTTCTGTGATAATAGCAATGATAGCGACGAATGTGTAGGTAAGTACCCCCCAGAGAAGCCAAAGTATTTTATTCTTTTCAGAAGTTGTTGACCTTCTGTAATTGGCAAAAAGAGATAGCGTACCTGTGATTAATATGCCAATATTGAGAAAAGCAACGGTAAAGCCCAATACCGGCTTGTATAAAGTGGACAAAAACCCTGCCCCGAAGATAATAACCGGATAAACGATCCATGTATAATTCTTCAGCGACCATTTCAGGTAAGCCGCCGGTATTTTCCATTTAAATACAGAGCTGATATCATCACGGGTAAGCGCTCGCGGGAATATTTGTAATGATTTTATAAAAGCAGTTCCGGCTATTGCAAAACTGACCATAAGGATCCAAAGCGGTACCCATGAATTGTTTACGTTATGTAAATGCTGTAGTACAAAATCCTCCGACACCAATGATAAAAACAAAGCATACAGAAGCGTTCCTTTTTGCGGCCTGGTTTTTAAGGAAATCAAAAGCGCAAACACTGCCAGTAAAGGAGATGAAATAAGAACAGGATATGATGACCGCATCGCTGCGTTAAGCCTTAGACTTTCATCACCAAAGAAAACACTGAAAAAAACAATCCACAGAATAAACGTAACTGCAACAGATAAAAAATTGACTATCCGGAGCTGTTTTATATTTATGGTCAATTTCATCTTTGACTGGATGTTGTTCACTTACATTGCTTTGACTTCAAAGCTAATAACATTATGCATATACGTGCCTAAGGAGTTCTGAAATTTCTTATGCCCGGGCGCGACTGCGTCGCGTTCGGATTGGCTTTGCGTATGTGACGCTCCGCTGTCGCTCGCGTCCCGTGAGTGTCAGCTATCCCTGGCCTCTGGCCGATTGTTGAATAAATAAAGCGGCGGGACGCCGCAGATACCCACACTCGCGGGACGCGAGCGAGGGCGGAGGGGATATCAAGTCTGTATTGTTTTCATTGTCAATAATATATGTATTGAGAAAGCTTTTTTCTTTGGTACTAAGCACAAACATAAAATCTTCGGGCAAGCGTTCGATATTCCTTTTTATGGCTTGTTTCAATACCCTTGTTTCCACACCATATAGTTTAGCCAGAACCGCTCGCTGAGTCTTAGCGAAGCGGAGACTCGGTGCGCATAGAATCACAAAGTCTGCAGACTTGAGTAGCTTAAAATCCTGTCAAATTCAGGACATAATGTGTGCTGCGTCCTCCCCCTTGGGTGATAAATATATTCATTTTCACCAGGTTCTGCAGGTCCCTGGTAGCCGTAGCTTTAGAGGATGTCGTGAGTGATAGGTATTTGGCTGCATTCATTCCGCCTTCAAATCCTTCAGGGCCAGCCTCAAACATGCGCCGTACCACTTTAAGCTGCCGGTCGTTAAGCTGATCTTTAAAATGGTCAAAAAATTTCGTTTTCTTCAAAACGAAGTCTGTCAATTGCCTGGCCTGGCGCTGTGCCAGCAGGGTGGTTTCGGCAAAATATTTTACCCATGGGGTAATATGGTTGCCTCGCTGCCCTGTTTCCAATGCCCGGTAATAGGCCCGTTTATGGGCTTCTATCGTTTTTGAGAGGCTTAGAAACACAGGGCGTTTCAATGTTTGTGACAGGGCTTTTTCAGCAATGGCACGACCTATGCGTCCATTTCCGTCTTCAAAAGGATGGATGGATTCAAAATATAAATGTGCGATGGCTACCCTTACGGAAGGCTTTTTGATTTCCTTTTTTCCGCCCGGCGCAGTGGCATTAAACCAGGCGATAAACCTGTCCATTTCCTGTGGCACCCGGCTTGAAGGCGGCGCTTCAAAATGTATTTTTTCTTTCCCCGCCGCCCCGGAAATGATTTGCATCGGTTCTGTGTGTGTGCGCCATACCCCAACCTGGATATTGCGGCTGCCCGCCATAAGCATTTCGTGCCATTGGAACAGTTTTTCTTTGGTGAGCGGCTCCATAAAAGTTTGTCTCACATCCACCATCAGGCTGCCAATGCCGCTGGCTTTTTTATCTTTCACCTTGATTGGTTCTTTGTTGATCCCCAGATTATTACGGATGGAAGAGACCACGTCGCCGCGGTTCATGTATTCCCCTTCAATCTCCGATGTTTTTATGGCCTCCGAAACCATTATATCTACGAGCGTTTCCGTTTGCGATTCTTTTGACATGCCATTCAACATGCCCATAATAAGCCCGGACTCTTCCGCCAAAGAGAAGAGATTATCCTCTATTTCTTCGATGTCGTAAGTGAAATGAGGCCAGTCTCGTTGCTGCCAATTATAGATCATGAGCCAAATGTACAACTTATTCGGCTCAAAAACAAACAAATTTTGAGCCGAATAGGGATTTTATTCGGCTCAGGGAGGATATAGACAATTACGAATTACGAATGGGCTGACGCGTTTGCAATTGGCTGATGGGGGATTGTATTCAAAAAATGATCAAAAAAGCGCGTCATTGCGCATGCTCATCCCTCGCATTCTTGCCGCAATGAAGGCTATTAATACGTGTTTTACTTTAGGCAAGTCATCCCCCTGCCCCCTTCAAAGGGGGAGGCTGACGCGCTATAGTGTAACTATCAAACTCGTTTGCGAAGCCCAAATCATAAATTTCAAGCTTGTATTAAGATCTCTCGCTCCTTGAGTTCAGTCTGCTCTCGCAGAATGCTCGAGATGACAGGAGAGGATTATCAACACCCCCGCCCCCAATCCCGAAATTTAATCCACAATAAGGTGCATAATTAAAAGGGATGGAAACAGGCCGGTTGCAAAAAATAGCATTAGTTTGGCCGTATGTAATTGGAGGTGGATATATGATCATTAAAGACAGGATACGCAGTCGTTTCATAATCATCATGGTAATGATGATCGGGCTGGCTTCCTGTACGAGTTTAAAGAGTCCGTCTGCAGTCACCACCTCCAAAGAGAGCAGGGCAGAAGCCGCAAAAGACCAGGCGCTCATCAGCAAATACGAGCAGCTCATCGGTGAGCCGATCAATATGCACAAGAGCCTCACCCTGTACAAGGCCATTGATAGCTGGATGAATACCCCCTATAAATACGGGTCAGGCGTGTGCCGGGCGGGCACTGATTGTTCGGGCTTTGTGTGCGGCATATATAAGGACGTGTATAACATTACATTAGACCGCTCTTCTGAAGATCAACTGGAGAAGGATGTGCACCGCATCCCAAAGAACAAGCTCAAGGAGGGCGACCTGGTGTTTTTCAGGATAGAAGACGGCCATAAGGTGTCTCATGTGGGTTTGTACCTCGGCAACCAGAAGTTTGTGCACGCTTCTACCAAAAAGGGAGTTTGTATAGATGCACTGGATGATAAATATTACGAGCAGCATTTTAAGGCCGCAGGGCGGGTAAAAGCCGAACTGATGGCAGATAACAGGAGTGAATGACATTTATAAACTATTATAAGGTTTTGGGGATCAAAGACTACGCATCGGTTGAGGACATAAAAAGGGCATACCGGTCGCTTGCTTTCCGCTACCATCCTGACCATAACAAGGGCGGTACGCATGGGGAATCCCGGTTCAGGGAGATCAAAGAGGCGTACGAGACATTGACGGATCCGTTGAAGCGGAAGCATTTCGATGCGGAGCTCCGGTCGCGGCTCACCTATTCGCCGGTGTATGGTTTCGGGAAGAGCGTGTCAATAAGTCCGGCCATGAATTACGTGCCCGAACCCCACTCAGAAGCCGCTAAACCCGAAAACCCTAAAAAAACAGGATTTTGGAAACCTGTGGTATTGATTTTGATTACTATTGCATTAATGTACCTGATCATGGATCCACCCCCATGGCTGGCAAATATATTTGGAAATAAGTAGTATACATGGTAAATTTGCATAATCTAATAGCTTAATGGAAGAATTTTCAAATGGATTTGACGAAGAAGGCAAAGATTTAGCCGTTCTTTATGAACAGCTTGAAAAAGAGAAGTCTCATATCTTTTTCGAGGCTGATGAGTATGAAAATATCGTTGATTATTTTATAAACACGGGTCTTTATCAGAAGGCATTCCATGTCACCGAACACGCCATGGAGCAGCACCCGTTCTCCGCGACACTTCGCATTAAGAAAGCTCAGCTTTTGTGCCTGGACCAGAAACTCGACGAGAGCCTGGAACTCCTGGAGGAGGCTTTGCTGTATGAGCCTACCAACTACGAGATATTCATGCAGATAGCCACGGTGTACGACGAAATGGAGCGCTACCCGGAAGCCATTGAGCAGTTTGAAAAGGCGCTCAACTATGGCATGAATGAGGATGAGATATTGCTATCACAGGCTTATGTATATGAGAACTGGGATAAGTTTGAAAATGCAGCGCGCAGCCTGGAGCAGGCCATTAAAATAAACCCTGATAATTTCCAGGCGATCTACGAACTGGCTTATTGTTACGATTACCTGGAACAACCTGATAAAAGCATTGAACTTTACCTGGATTATCTTGACAACAATCCCTATTCATACAATGCATGGTTCAACCTGGGGCTGCTACACGCCCGGATGGAGGATTATGAAAAGGCGATAGAAGCCTACGACTATGCCAAGATCATCAATGAAGATTTCGGCCCTGTGTATTATAACATGGGCAATGTATATGTCCTGATGGGTGACTATGAAAAAGCTGCAGAAGCTTTTGAAAAGAACGTGATCCTGGATGGAACCAATGCCTCAGTATATTGCCAGTTGGGCAACTGCTATAAATTCCTTGACAGATTTGACGACGCCCGCAAAGCTTTTGTGAAAGCGCTGGAACAGGACAAAGACAGTGCCGACGGATGGGCGGGATTGGGAGTGACCTATTACTTTGAAGATCAGCCACAAAAGGCAGTTAACTTTTTGAAAAAGGCTATTCGTCTTGACCCGAACCAGGACATGTACTGGTCTGACCTGGGACACTGCTATCTGGGCATGGATGATTATATCGCAGCTGAGGAAGCATATCATCACGCTTTGATGATGGATGGCACCAATCTTGAATATCTGAGCGACTATGTATATGGTCTCTACATGAACGATAAGAACGAGCAGGCGCTCAATCTTTGCAAGGAACAGTTGCCTAATTTCGATAACAGTCCTGAACTGATGATGATGATGGCAGGCCTGTATTATGAAAGCGGCCATGTAGGGCTTGCGGAAGACTACCTGATCGCGGCGCTCTCATCAGATCCGGAATCTTACAAAGTGCTTTTCACCTATTTCTGGGAACTGGAAAACAATACGCATGTAGCCCAGATCATCCAGCTATACAAACAAGAATAAGAGTACATGAATTTTAAACTGGAGCAAATCCCAGCCCGGACAGAGAAACCAAGGGATTCAGGCCTCACCATGGTAATGGATAAGGGTCTGAGCGTTCGGGAAACGGAAGATTTTATCTCTGTGGCAGGGCCATATCTTGATATCGTGAAGCTTGGTTTTGGTTCGGCTTATGTAACGCCTCATCTTACACAGAAAATAAAGGTTTACCAGGACGCTGGCATCCCCGTTTACTTCGGTGGGACGCTGTTAGAGGCGTTTTTGGTGAGGAACCAGTTGGATGAATTCAAGCGTACCATAGACAGGTATAAAATTACCCATCTTGAGGTGTCAGATGGCGCTCTCGATATCCCACACGAAGAAAAATGCAAATTAATTGCGACATTTGCCAAAGATTATACCGTACTCAGTGAGGTAGGCTCCAAAGATGCCGAAATTATCTTCGCTCCCTACAAGTGGATACAATTGATGAAAGATGAGCTTGCGGCAGGGTCATGGAAGGTAATTGCAGAGGCCCGGGAGGCAGGGAATGTGGGTATTTTCAGGGGTACGGGCGAAGTACGCTCCGGCCTTATAGATGAGATACTTACGCAGGTTCCGGCCGATAAAATTTTGTGGGAAGCGCCGAACAAAGCACAGCAGGTTTGGTTCATCAATTTGCTTGGCCCGAACGTGAATCTTGGCAACATCGCCTATAATGAAGTTATACCCCTCGAAACGATCAGAATCGGCCTGAGAGCGGACACTTTTTTCAATTTTCTTGACCCTGAAAAATCACTCTACAAACAACAGGAACCAAGAAAACCCCACCAGTAATCGCGACATTTGAGAAGTCGGATTTAGGGTTGACAGGAACTACAATTTTAATAACAAGGGGAAAGGGGAAATGTTGTGAAGCTAACCAAAAAGTAGATTGGCAAATTTATACTGAAGGCAAATGGCGGATTCTAACATTTGACTCTTCAAAAATTACAATAGCTCCTCCTATTAAAGATTCTTCAATTCTTGACCAGTTCAACTTTATTAAATTAAAGAAAATCAGAGGACTAATTTGATGTATCCGGAAAATAATAACTGACGGTTTATTTTCCCCAGAAAATACCATGATAGTGCCAAAATCAAGATCGTGAGTAATAATTACTTCGCCACTTTGACGTGCAAAATCCACAATTTTTTCATCTGAAGAAGTACCCATTCCCAAGGAAACGGCATGACGACAATTGTGGCCATCCTTTTCCAACAATGAAATCAACGAAGGCGTCATATTTACATCCAACAGGAAATCCATCCTTACGCTGAATGTTTTACAGGGATAAAGGAATCCTGTAACATAGATGCAGAAAATGCGAGAGCTTCACTAATATCTTCATTTTCAAGAAAAGAAAATTCCTTGATCAATTGGGCCACAGTCATTCCGCTTCCAAGGTAATCCAAAATGGAAGCCACAGGCATCCTGAAACCCCGGATAACGGGTTTGCCGGAACATACCTTCGGATCAACTGTAATCCTGTTATATAGATAGTGCTGCATTTGCATATTGTCTTTAAAACAAATTCAATTCAAAGATAATTCTTTTTTGAATTTTGGAATGATAACATGTTTGATTGCATAAGGGCGCTTAAGTATAGCGGGGATTGGAGATCACAATTTGTGATCTCCAATTATTAATTTTAATGCTATTGGAAATCACTTTTCCCCTCACCATTTCCTCGTTCCATTTCATATAATCTCTTACAAGATTTCAGAGCCAAATCATTTCCCCACCTTCAAACTCTGCCCGATAGAAATCGAATTATCAGCCAGGCCATTCCAGTCTTTAAGCTGCTGTATGGTGATGTTGAACTTTTTGGAAATAGAATAAAGAGTATCGCCTGGCTTTACGACATATTGAGTTGAAGTATCTGAAGTAGATTGATTATCAATAGATTTATCAGGGTTGTCCTGCAGAATCTTAACCGGTTCCATATAGTTCTTAGGCCTGACGAGATAGATTTTAACACCTTCCGATATCCTTCCCATGATGTTGTTCCACTTGATGAGGGAATCATATCGAATACCATTATTCTTGGCGATGCCGTAGATGGTTTCTCCTTTCTGAGCGATATGGTATTTGCCATTGACATCCGTTCCGTCAACGATAGGATATACAGGCTCAGCAGTCATCATCTTTACAGAGGAGTCGTTCTTTATTTTGCGCTTTGAAGGTGTGAAAAGAAAGCTGCTGTCTGAGTGAAGCTTATCGGCTGATTGAAAAATGCTTTTGACAGGTGAGGCAGGAGCTGCTTTAACATTATCAGAATCATTCGTTGGCGGACATTTGGCTTTAAAATCAGGTTTGGGCCCAGTTGCTGGTTCCGGAATAAGCATCACCCCTTTTCGAAGAACGATAGACCCAGGCCCTAAGACAGCAGGTTTTGCGTCTCTCTTACGCTGCAGATTAAGAATGGCACCCGGAGCAGGTTCTTCGCCTTTTTTCATTCGGTTCCATTTGTAGAGCATACGTAGTTTAATGCCTTCATCCTGTGAGATATAATACATACCTTCTCCATCTTTAACTGTACGGAATTCATTCTCACCTTTCCTGTGTTTCGGTTTCAGGAAAAGGATGGTTCCTGGTTTTAATCCCTCACGGGCACCGAGGTCATTATATACACGCAGTTCCCACCGCATCATATTGTGATCATCCGCGATAGTTCCATAAGTATCGCCTGGCCGGATCACATAAGCAGGTATGCTCCTGAAAGTAAATGAGTTCTCACGTTCTTTCTGGGTGAGAAGAATATGATGCTCGGGTTCCTCTTGCCATGCAATTGGAGGTGCTTTGGTATTGCCTATATCATATTGATAGAGATTGTACTTCTCAATTTTTTCGATCAGTTTTTCGGGATATTTGGGATTGGTAGCATAGCCCGCCTGTTTGAGTCCGAAAGCCCAGGCCTTGTAATCAGTAGGATCTAGCTGTAATAGAAAAGCGTAGCGGGACTGGCATGTCAAAAAATTGGAATGGTCCATATAGGAGTCTTCCACTCTATCATAAGCCCGGAAGCATTCCTGTAGCTCATCATCATCCACTTTTACGCTTCTGCCGCTCCAACCGGTCTTACATTTGATTCCAAAGTGATTGTTATAAGGAGGTTTAGCCAGGAAACTGTTCCCGTTGCCGCTTTCAAATAATCCCTGGGCGAGGGTAATGCTGGCAGGGACGCCCGTGCGTTTCATTTCATCAATCGCGAGATTTTTATAGGTCAGGATATACTTTTCAGGGGTAATAAGAGTATCCTGGGCATAGCAGGTAATTTGGATGAATACCAGGATCAGAAATAGAATACCGGGAAATTTTTTTGCCATCAAAAATTTAAACTTTTCGCATCACCATCAATCCATCACGCACCGGAACAAGCACATTTTCAACACGTTCATCCGCCTGAACCTTATCATTAAAAGCCATAAGCGCTTTGGTTTCTTCATCCGGGTTTGGCTGAATAACTTTGCCGCTCCAGAGCACATTATCTGCAATAATATAGCCCCCCTGGCAAACTTTGTCTATGACAAGATCGAAATAATTGCTGTAGTTCTCTTTGTCAGCATCTATAAACACGAGATCAAACGCCATATCCAGCTTTGGTATTATCTCAATAGCATTTCCGATATGGTATTTAACTTTATCAATGATATGGGCCTTTTCGAAATAGGAGGTCACCATTGGCTTTAGTTCTTCGTTGATATCAATGGTATGGAGTTCTCCGGTTGGGGTCAGCCCTTCCGCAAGGCAAATGCCTGAATATCCGGTAAATGTGCCGATTTCCAATATCCTTTCAGGTTTGATCATCATGCTTAACATCCGCAAAACCTGGCCCTGCAGATGTCCTGATAACATCCTGGGTGATAATACTTTCTGATAGGTCTCCCTATTGAGTTCTTTGAGCACTGAATCTTCGTTTCGGGTATGTGCTTCAATGTAGGTTTCCAATTGTTCCGGTAAAAATTCCATCGTAGTAGTATTTAAGGGTTTATAAGGTCTTTCCTTTTATACAGTCGTTGACTTTCCAAAAGTCAACGACTGTGATGAATATGGGCGAAATTTAGTTTTTTTCCTGTTCATAAACGAGACTTGAAAGACGTTCAACAGCCAAAACTTCATTGCTGATTTCCTGCAGTTCTAAAGCAGTGATTTTTTCTATTTCCTTGATATAATCTTTAAATCCAATCACTTTTCCATAATCAAGTACGCTACGGGCCTGGTGTTGGGCATGCATGCCATTATTTTCCACAATTTGAGCCATCTGCCCAATGAGCTGTATCTTAGACTGGTTCAATTGTTTATCTGTAAATTTTACATCGCGCATCTTTTTCAGTTCCTTGTAAACAATATCCGTACAGCGGCGCACATTCTTTTGGTCTGCACCAAAATAAATGGTGAAAACCCCGGCATCCTGGTATGTTGAATAGTGCGAACTGATATTATAAACCAGTGCATGCTTTTCCCTTACTTCCATGTTGAGGCGGGTGCTCATGCCACCTGCACCGAGGATATTATTTATAAGAGCCATTCCAAAACGTTTCGGTTCGTAACCGGAATAAGCCCGGCAACCGATAATAACATGGCTCTGCGCAAAATCCTTTTCTTTTTTTACAGCAAATTGAGGCTGCATAATAGGAGATTCTCTAATACTCTCATCCACAGGAAGAATATTCATTTTTTCCACAAACCGTTTCCCGAGACTTTCGGCCTGGTTTCGCGTCAGGTCTCCAACAATTGATAATATAATTTTATCCGCGGAATAATGGGTATTTATAAAATCTTTAATTTTTACCCGGTTTAAAGCATTGACTGTTTCTTTAGTCCCTAATATATTGTAACCCAGGGGATGTTTCCCAAAAATATAGGTATAGAATTCATCATAGATACTCTCATCCGGGCTGTCATCGTACATGTCGATCTCTTCGAGAATGACTTTTTTTTCTTTTAGTAATTCTTTCTCAGGAAAAACAGAATTAAAAGTGATATCGGACAATAAATCAACCGAACGCGCAGCGTATTGTTTCAGGCTCGAAGCATAATAACAGGTTTTTTCCCTTGTGGTGTAGGCATTTAGTTCGCCCCCCACATTTTCAATTCGGCGCAGGATATGGTGGGATTTTCTTTTGGAAGTACCTTTAAAAACAGTATGTTCTATGAAATGGGCGACACCATTATTCTCATCATTTTCATCCCGGCTTCCGGCATTGATCATAAAACCGCAATGCACAATTTCAGAGTGTTTTACCTGCATGTGCACAATGCGGACACCGTTAGCCAAAGGAATAATATGCTGGTTGTCCATCATGGTGGATTGAATCTTTAAGAAAAGTTGTTTATACCAGTTTGTCCATGATCGCAGCCAGCTTATGGTCCCTTTCGGTGACGATATCTCCGGCATCGTGGGAATACAATTTCACGTCAACTTTGTTGTAAACATTGGTCCATTCAGGATGATGGTTCATTTTTTCAGCGGCAAGGGCTACCCTGGTCATCCAACCGAAAGCTTCCGAAAAATTCTTGAACTCAAAAGATTTCTGAAGGCTGTTATCAATTTCTTTCCACATGTATTCTGATGCTTTGTGAGGTTCAAAGGTAATGGTTTATGGGATAAGGGGGAAAGATGCGGGCTTGGGGCGACCAATACTTACCTTTACCCCTGTTTCTTCGTCCTTTGTAAACAACAGAAGCATCCAGGTATGAAGTCTCTCATTTTCTTAGTTATTGCATTTTCTCTCAATTCATGTTATTCTACTTCCCCGAGCATGCATTATTCCGTGGCACAGAATGTGCCTCTTCTAACACAGAAAAATGAGCTGAGATTATCAGCAGCAACTGGGACTGAAGCTTATGGCGGACAGGCTGCCTATGCTTTTTCAAAATCTTTTGCCATAATGGGAAGTTATTCCGGTGGTGTGACTTTCGATAACGGAAGTCGAAGCAGTTGGGACTTTGCGGTTGGTTATTTTAAAAGACTTGAGGATTCAATGATATTTGAAATTTACGGTGGGGCCGGGAGATATCATAGGGATTTCCAGGTTTGGAATGACGCACTGGCAGGTTCATTACCGCCTGATACTTTTAGAACAAATTGTACCGAACCGTTTGTGCAATTTGATTTAGGTTTTAAAAATAATGGACGTCACAGTTTTAGTCTTTCCGGAAAATTTGGCTATTTGATTTATGATCATTTTTATTCTTTCCATGCTGGTGCAGCGTTCGGCCCGACATACACAACCACAAATCATGCAAGTAACGAACCAACCACCGCGATATGCCTTACATATAGGAGGGGAGGGAAACGGTTAAGTTTCCAGGCCCAGGCGGGACTTTCAATTCAGTCTCCTGTGAGTTATTATGATCCTGGCAGTGATATTTTTATAAATCTGGGTTTGTCACTAAGGCTTTTCGGGGATAATAAGACTGCTTCAACTAGGTAAGATGATATTAAAGGATTTTGGAAACTTAAGACCTATTTTACAGGCTCATCAATTGCCCGTTTCTCAGGCACCTTTGTTTCCCGTCTGAAAATGATAATATAAATCAATACTGTAAAAAAGATAGTATAAGAAGCATACACATTCCAGAACATTAATACCATAGCGATCACGTACATCAGGTTTACAACAAGGAACGATTCATTGATGCGGCGTATGACAATTTTTGGAGTTTCAGGATCTATCAGCCGATGGCAATAAGAAACGTATGCCCACATAAGATACCCTATCATATTGGTGGCCAAAAGCGTACATCCGTAAAGTAATACCGGGATCAATTTAAAGGGATAATCTCCCATAAGTGAAGTGGGGAA
>Ga0207007_1029_pt1 | contig 35328 bp, 29 predicted proteins | sample Alteio_BWMinCont_85_FD_153487 | JGI IMG/M metagenome (GOLD analysis project Ga0207007, IMG submission 153487) | Enriched cells from forest soil in Barre Woods Harvard Forest LTER site, Petersham, Massachusetts, United States -... | ecosystem: Environmental > Terrestrial > Soil > Temperate forest >...
AAAGCTGAAGCTTGTCTTTGGAAATACGCTTTAAAAGCGAGCAAGATGAAGGGTTACCCTTTTAGACGACAGAGACCAGTCCTAAATTATATTGCTGATTTTATGTGCCTTCCTCTAAAGTTAATTATTGAAGTTGACGGATTTACACATCAGTCGGCCGAACAATCACTAAGAGATCAAAAAAGAGATTTGGATTTAAAGGAAGTTGGCTTCATAACTATAAGATTTTCAGATAATGAAGTTTTGAATGATATAAATAATGTGATTAGAGGGATTGAAAATGCTATTCAAGAAATTGAGATTTCCACCCCCTACCCCCGCCAGCGGGGGACAGCGCCTAACCTGCCACAGAACGCGGTCCAACAATTTGATAACAAATCAACAACTTAAGCTTTGTTTAAAAAAATTCTCATAGCAAATAGAGGCGAAATAGCGCTTCGCATTATCCGTACCTGCAAGGAAATGGATATTAAGACGGTAGCAGTCTATAGCACTGCCGATCGTGACAGTCTCCATGTACGGTTTGCCGACGAGGCGGTTTGTATTGGCCCACCACCAAGCGCGCAGTCTTATCTGAATATTTCCAGGATCATGGCTGCTGCTGAAATCACTGCAGCAGATGCGATTCACCCCGGGTATGGATTTTTGTCTGAGAATGCCAAATTTTCAGAGGTTTGTGGCATGCATGGCATTAAGTTCATTGGGCCAAAGCCGGAAATGATCATCGCTATGGGTGACAAAGCGAATGCCAAGGACACCATGAAAAAAGCCGGTGTTCCTGTAGTACCGGGATCTGATGGGTTGGTTACCGATTTAAAAGAATTAAAAAAGATTGCCAAACAAGTTGGTTATCCTATCATTATCAAAGCTTCTGCCGGTGGTGGTGGACGTGGCATGAGGGTAGTATGGGAAGACGGTGAGCTTGAAAAAGCTTTTGAATCAGCAAAGCAGGAAGCCGGTGCCGCTTTTAGCAGCGATGCCATGTATGTTGAAAAATATATTGAAGAACCACGTCATATTGAAATACAAATTGTTGGCGATCAGTTCGGTACGTTATGTCATTTGTCGGAGCGCGATTGCTCTATTCAACGCAGGCACCAGAAACTGATTGAAGAAACCCCCTCCCCTTTTATGACCCCTGAACTCAGGGAGAAAATGGGTGCAGCAGCTATAGCTGCCGGCGCTTCTGTTAATTATGAAGGCGTGGGTACGGTAGAATTTTTGGTAGATAAGCACCGGAACTTCTATTTCATGGAGATGAACACCCGTATCCAGGTGGAACACCCTGTAACGGAAGAAGTTATCAGCTATGATCTTATCAAAGAACAAATATTGGTAGCCGCGGGTATCCCCATTTCTGGCAAAAACTACTTCCCTGAAAAATGTGCTATTGAATGCCGGATCAATGCCGAGGATCCATACAATGATTTCAGGCCAAGTCCGGGTAAAATCCTTAACCTGCACAAACCGGGAGGACATGGCGTACGGGTTGACTCTCATATATATGCGGGATATACCATTCCCCCGAATTATGATTCCATGATCGCCAAATTGATTGTGAGCGCCCGTACCCGCGATGAAGCCATTGTGAAAATGCGCCGCTGCCTCGATGAATTTGTGATCGAAGGGGTTCATACCACCATCCCGCTGCACCAGCAGATCATGAACGACAAAAACTATATCGAAGGCAAATTCACCACTGCTTTCATGAATGATTTTAAGATAAAGTAGGAGTTAGGGGGGTAGGGCTAAAAAGCTTGTTATTTTTAAATTACAATAAATGCCGGGATATGCGAAATAGGTAATTTTTCAATCCTATAATTTTGCAGGATAGAATTTTCTTCAACTGCCAGAGTCTCACCCACGACCGTACCGTAATCATCAAAAACTAATATGCCACCTTTAACAATGTGCGGAATTATGAGGTCCAGAATTGCCTTACTGGGTTTATATACATCCACATCAATATGTACCAAGCTAAATCTGTATTCAGGAAATCTTTGGAGATAATCCTTTAACGTTAAGGTAATATCACCCTTAACAAGTTCGTAATTTTGAAATTTCTTGCCTTCAAGGTAGAATTCAAGGTCTTCTTTGGGAATTCCGGTACCTGAAATTTCATCATGTTTTGTCGCATAATTTATATCCGAATCAAGTTTCAAGTCCTTGGGAAATTCACCAAACATGTCAAATCCTATAACTTTTCTGGAAAAAGGGCTCTCAAGAATTTCTCTGAAGGTGAGCCATTGAATCAATGAAACGCCCTTGAAGACACCAAATTCTATCACATGGCCTGGCAAATTTACTATTCTCTTATAGAGTTCGTAATGAGCAAGAAGTTTAGGTATTCTGGTTAAATTGCTCGTTAAATAAAAGCCATTCTCATAATCCCAGTTTTTCCCGGGATCGAAGCCAAATCTTTCCATGATTTTGTTTTGTACTGGTTAAACTACCTCAATTTAACCGCAATATTAGAGAAAGTGATTAACAAAAGGGATGGCTGCTAAATTTTTAACCTTCTCATACTGTCAAATGTAGTACTCACATGAAATTGCGACATGCTTTTTCAAATAGGATTGAATAAATAGCTATGCATAAGGCGATCCCTCCCACTACGCTTCTTTAAAAATTTTATTTTTTTTACAACGTATCATAATGATTATAAAATATTTACATTGTATCTTAATCCTGCCCGAAAAAAAATAAAAATTTTACCTAACCTTTTGCCCATCGCCATCGTCTATATACAAAAGACATCTTTTTTGCCATCGGATGTCTGGAAGTGGTGAGGTTGTGAACAAAAAAAAGAAGGGGACAAGTAACATGCCCCCTCAGTATAGAAAAAAAATAAAATAACCTCGTTTGCAACCTTCACCTCTTTCCTTGAGATGGCATAGCTTTGATATTACCCGAACTGCGAATTTAATAAAAAAACCGATTCGTGGTTCAAATTATTTTCATCCCAAATGGAAAGGTAATATCCCAAACATCGTGGTGAAAATCCTTTAATACTTTGAGACTCTTATTGGCAACTCTGGCTCTCGCTCGGGTTTCTGCAAGATTCGTTAACAAAAAGTTAACAAGCCCCCATCCACCAACGCAGTTTTTTAGATTCTGATTTTAGATTACCATTCAATCAAATATATTTTTGTAGTTTTATCGCAAACTATCATCATTAGATCAATTGACCGGGCAGTTTATGAAGATTTTCTTGTCGACGGTTCGATTTATTCCCATATGAAAGGATTTTGCGATTTTTGTCATTATTTTTAAAAGCTAGGACATAAAACTTTTTTTAGCTAAATAATATCTTAACTAAGGCTTTATATATGATAGCTCCAATTTAATAAATTCATAATACTTTCTTAAAGTGGAAGGATACCAATGTAAGGTTTTAGTAATTTTTGACGACTTTTTGAAAAAAAAATAAAAAAAACTTGCTTATATAAAAAAAGCTTACTTCCTTTGTATCAGAGAGGGTCACACTAACGCCCTAAAATCAAATGAAAAAAATACTACTATTTGCAGTTTCGCTGTTTGCTGCAACCTTTTCAAACGGCCAATATGGGCAGAAAGCTATAACGCTGACGGACGACAATGTTCAGCTTCAGTCAGGCACCATTCATGAGCATTCTGCAAGTGTTAAAAAGGTAAAATTACCTTCTACAGGTTCTAAAGCTACCTGGAATTATTCAGGCCTCACAGGAGGTTCTGCTATTACTTATGGGTACCTTAGTAATGTTGGCAAAAACAGAATTAAGGCGTTCTCTAATAATGCTGCTATAGATACTGGACTTTTTGAACAGTTCGATTCGTCATTCGGAGATACGTACCCCACTAGTTATGTTTTTGATGAAGATTCCAAAGGCCTGTTTTTCGCGGGCTTTAATACACCGCGTTTTCCAAGTTACCTGCAGACCGGATATACAGATGACAGTCTGGTTATTGAACAGCAGACCTCCTGCCCTAGCAAAAGAGTGAATGTCATACAATTCCCAGCGACAAATAACAGTAGCTGGAGTTCTAACTATACAATGACAACACATTGGCATGTTACGCTTGATGAACTTGGTTGGTCAAACGTTGAAGCTACTGAAGTTGAGTACACAATGGTTAAAGACAATATAGTTGGTTATGGGGACTTGAAGATCCCAACTACCAAATCATACAATCAGCAAAATGAATTTGATGCACTTATGGATAAGCATTCATTAATTACCATTGACAGCATTTTTGTGGGGCCTGTGCCAACTGATGCCTTTGGGCTTAGCTGGCCGCTTGGTTATCCAACTGCTGCATGGCAGGTTGCGCAGTATAATAAGCTATACCCAGGTTTTGTAGATACCTATGTAGGTACAATTGAATATGTTTATTTAGCCGTTTATGGACTTACTGTGACCATAAATCCTATTGATCCTTATGGGCTATTGCTTTCGAACGGAGTAACTCAGGGTATGCCAACATATACGGATTACTCTGAAATTTTTTACACTCAGAATTCATTCAGGCCTGCAATCACATTCGATTTCGGCGCAGATAATTCCTATTCAACAATTGCAGGTATTGTTTATAACCAGGATATAACCGGAGATGGAAACGGTAATAAAGGATGCAGATATACTGAAGGTTCAAATTTGCGCCCATGGAGGTGTAGCCATGATTTCCACAAGCATGATTATAAAAGTGTACAGTTAACAGGTAATAAATTCGGTCATGCGGGATCAAATGCTCAGGTAAACGGTGGAAGTGGAAATGCAACAGGTTTGCAATCTGATCTAAACGCCTCCACTCAGTTTAGTGTTTATCCCAATCCTTTGGTAAATAGTTCAGCACTGAATTGCAGTATGCTTAAAAATTCAGATGCGACCTGGACTATTTGCATTATGAACATGATTGGACAAGTGGTTGAAACAGTTCCTGTATCAGCACAAGGCAAACTTAATATTCCAATCTTATTAAATGAAAACATGAAGAGTGGCTTATATATTGTAAACGTTTCTGATGAAACCGGACAACGCGTTGGGCTTAGTAAAGTTAATGTGATAAGTGCTTCGAATTAATCAATAAAAATAAATACTAATCAATGGGTATCCCATGTTCGCTAAAGCGGGCATGGGATATTTTTTGTTTCTGTACCTATTTAATAAGATTCATCCGGCCCCATACCCCGAAAAGGGTATCACAATTTACACAAATAGCGGTATTGTGGAGGCTAAACCCAGGCCATACCTTTGCTTCATCGAATAGAATACCTACGCATTATGAAAAAAATATCTTTTCTTATTTTTTTGTTAACCGGCATTAGTCTTATAGGCATCGCCACGTCCTGCTCCAAGTTGACGGATATGATCAACCCTGAAAATGGTTTGTGCGGTCCTATTGGCCTGTCAAGTACACAGGCGATACTTTTTTCCCAGGGCAATGATGAGTTTTTTGCAACCCGAACCACTGCCACGGGGCTTGGGCCCTATTTTGTGGCCACAGGCTGCGGCAGCTGCCATACCAGCGATAACAGGGGCCATCCTTTCACTATTTTGACCCGTTTTGGCCAGACAGATAGCACGGGGAATAAATTCCTGGCAGAAGGCGGGCCACAGCTCGGTAATTTCTGCCTGCCCGGCTATACGCCACAACAAGTACCGCCCGGAGCCACCAGCAGCAAATTTATTGCACCCATAACTGCAGGTGTAGGGTTTCTGGAGGCCGTCCCGGATTCGGAGATCCTGGCCATGGCTGCAGCAAACCGCAATAATCCCGATGGTGTAAGGGGGCATCCAAACTATAATGCCATTCCATCTTATGTCACACCTCTTTATGGTGCAATACAAAGGTCAGATGGCAAATATATTTGTCGCTTTGGACGTAAGGCTTCTACTTATAACTTATTACAGCAGGTGGCCAATGCTTATAACCATGATATGGGCATTACTTCCACATTCATGCCATATAATCCCTACAATTACCAGGACCAGACACTTCAATCACCTTCTACACCCGAAGTTGACAATAACACATTGACCTCTAACGTGTTTTATGTAACCTGTTTGCAGGCGCCCATTCAGCGGGATTCTTCAGATCCTACTGTGAAGCGTGGCAATGGGGTTTTCACACAGATCGGCTGTGGAACATGTCACCAGCAAAGCCTTACCACCGGATATTCACCAATAGCATCACTTTCTTATCAGACTTTCAGCCCATTCACCGACCTATTGGTTCATGACATGGGCCCGGGCCTGGACGATGGCTACACGGAAGGCAATGCCAAAACTTCAGAATGGCGCACAACCCCCTTGTGGGGCCTTGGACTTGCACCAAATGTCCAGGGCGGTAAAACTTACCTGATGCATGATGGCAGGGCCGGCAGCATAGAAGAGGCCATCCGGATGCATGGCGGAGAGGCCGCTGCGAGTGCAGGACGGTTTAACAATCTTTCCAATGATGACCGCAACGCGCTTATCACCTTTCTGAAATCACTTTGATTGTTATGGAAAGAAGGGACTTCGTAAAAACATGTGGAATGGCTTGCCTAGCAGGAACATTTTTAAGTGTACTCGTTGAGAGTTGCAGCACAGATAAAATGGTAAATGCTGAGATGGACAAGGCTGGTCTTGTGATACCTGTTTCTGATTTCAAAAAAGCAGATGGATCCTTTAGAAAATACCTTGTGCTGCAAAATGAGAAGCTTCGGTATCCTGTTTGTATTTATCGTTTCAGCGAAATGGAATACACTGCATTGCTTATGGAATGTACCCATCAAAATACCGAACTTGAGGTGTTTGGAGACAAACTGCAATGCCCCGCACACGGTAGTGAGTTTAGCGACAGAGGTATTGTATTAAATGGACCTGCGGATACCAACCTGAGAACTTTTCCCGTAAAAATTCAAAACGATCGAATACATATAAGCTTAATATGAAACCACTTACAATTTTTGCTTTTGCCTTTACATTTCTTCTGTTTCCCCATGCCTCGAATGCACAAATAGACAGCAGTTTGCTTAAACCGTCAGCACACGCGGATACCACCAAAAAAACGCTTGACATGGATGCCATTTATAACCGCCCATTTCTGAAATTTGGCAAAATGCCTGTTTCAATAGGTGGATATATGGAGGCGGATTGGCAATATGTATCTACTTCCGGGATTTCAATTGGCAACCAATTCCAATTCAGAAGGTTCAGCCTTTTTGTGGCATCTACCATATCCAAACACATTAAATTCATGTCGGAAATTGAATATGAAAATGATCCGGCCGGCGATCCTGACCAGGCTAAAACCGGACCTGAATTTGAGATCGAATATGCGGCCCTTGATATTGAGCTCCATCCCCTGTTCAACCTTCGTGGCGGCATGGTCTTGAACCCGATCGGCGCTTTTAACGAAAACCATGATGGCCCTAAATGGGAATTTACGGACAGGCCAATTGCCATGACGCAATTGCTGCCCGATACCTGGAGCAACCCGGGATTTGGCGCTTATGGAAAAAAATACTCAAGTCATTGGATGTACGGATACGAGGCTTATGTAACAGGGGGTTTTAATGATGCCATTATAGACAATGCCGAAGGAAAAACTTTTTTGCCTGCTGCCAAAAGCAGCCTTACAAGGTTTAACTCCAGTGCCAGCGGTGAGCCACTATACACCGGAAAAATTTCAGTGGGAAACGACAAGATCGGTGAGTTGGGACTTTCCTATATGGGCGGGGTTTACAATACCTGGGAAATTGAAGGAACAAAAGTTGACGACAAAAGAAGCGTAAATGTCTTTGACGTTGATTTCCATACCACATTGCCATCCCTGCATACAAATATTATAGCAGAATATGTTTGGATTGCCGTGGATATGCCACAGGATTACACACCTCAATACGCTGGTCATCAGGATGGTGGCTTTATAGATATTGTACAGCCTATTTTTAGGGGCAAGATATTGGACTGGGACCATGCTACGATCAATGTAGCCTTGAGGGGAGAATATGTGGATTGGAACCAGGGCGATTTTGCTTCCACAGGTGCCAGAATGTACAACGATCTTTGGAGTGTGATGCCCGGTATCAGTTTCAGGCCTACACCTCAAACCGTATTGAGGCTTAATTACAGGCACCAGATGTCAAGAGACATTACCGGCAATACAATCGGGGCAACCATCGGGCCTACGGCCGGTATCAGTTTCGGGATAGCCACCTATTTTTAAGAACCTGATAACTCGAACCACCTGGCGTTCGGGAAACGGTACCAGGCTCATTACGGGACAATAACAATCCTTTTCCCTTCAAGGTCCTGTCTTTGCCATGCTTTTTCAATATCCGCAAGGGGTACTTTTTCAATATCAATATGAAACCTGTTTTCCCTGATCCATTCCCATACCAGCTTCAGCGCTTCAGGCAATGCATCTGGCGGAATATTGCCGGTACCATATATTTCAAGCCCGGATGTGCGCAACATTTCACCTGTAACGGTAATGCCTGAACCAGCCTTTTCGCCGATGTGAAGATAACGGATTCGCTTGGTTGCAAAGCCCGCTTCTTTCGGAACAAATGATTTCATCAGGATTTCCGCGGGGTGTCCCCAAAGAAAATCAATTACGACATGGTACCCGGCATCACCAGATTCTTTTTCAAACGCTTTAATCAATTCTTCATCAGGTTGTTGTATGTTTATGACTGCATCTGCACCCAGGCCGGTCAATAATTTCAATGATGCTTCATTTCTACCTGTCCCGATCACCTTGCCAGCCCCAAGCATTTTAGCTACCTGAACGGCAATCTTTCCGGATACCCCTGTGGCACCATTGATCAAAACCGTTTCGCCCTGTTCGAGTTTTGCCGTATATTTTAAAGGAAGGTAAGATGTAAGAATGGAAGCAGGAAGGGCAGCGGCGAGGCAAGGGTCCACACCTTCTGGAAGCTTGGCCATATACGCTTTAAACATTTGAGGGACAACCGCTTTCTCCGCCATGGTGCCATAAGGAGGTTTAATGCCTCCAAAAGCTACCATAGTTCCGTCTTCAAGCATCCCGACCCCGCCATGGCCAACAATGGCCGGAAACCGGGGAAACAATTGCTTGCTTGAATAGTGGGTTCCCTTCGTTGCCATTTTATCGAAATTCTCCAGTACAACTGCCTTCACGTGAATGAGAATATCATCCTTTTCGCATATCGGGTCACTGAAATCCTCGTAACGTGGTGTTTCACCGAAATTGTGCAATACTGCTGCTTTCATTTTATTGTTTTTTTCTGCAAAATTCAGCAGCCGCCCTTGCCCGGACGATAACATAAGTTAATAAATGAATGACGGGACTATTTATTAACTTAAGATAATGCCCTCCTTCATTAGCCTGTTCCTGATCCGGCTTAACGAAACCGGGGTAATGCCAAGATAAGTGGCGATATAATGCTGTGGTACCCTCTGGATGATATCCGGGTTTTCTTTCATAAGGTTAAGGTAACGCTCCTCTGGGGTATCCCTGATTAATGAAATAAAAAGCCTCATGTAATGGAACTGTCTTTCAAACATAGCATTTAGCATATTATCCTTCATTTCAGGTATTTCATTGATATCTTTCATGATGGTGGTGAGGTCATCTTTATGTATCCAGTGAAGGATGGACGGCTCTATGGTTTCAATGGAGTAGTAGCTGGGAATACCTTTGCTGAAACTTTCGCCTGACGAAACAATATTGTCCTCAAAGAAAAACTGGAATGTCACATCTTTCCCTTTGTTATTGAACCAAACCCGCAAACAACCTTTTTCTATTAAAAATGCCCTTTTGGAAACCTCACCTTCCCTTAGAAGGATCGTTTTTGCAGGGACTTCCATTCTATGGTAATAACTTATGTATTTGTCCCATTTATCTTTGAGTTGCGGGAAGAGTTCCCGGAATTTATCAAAAATATTCACTTTACTTTTTCACATTTTAATATTCAGAATACAATTCCCAGATTGAGAGCTCAGTTTATTCAACCACAAACTTTTTGCTGTAGGATGATTGGCCGGAAGTTATTGAAAGAATATAGGTTCCTTTTTTAAGAGGGGCCGTTGAAAAGGTAAACATGTTTTTACCCTCTAAAACATTTTCCTGTAGCAAACTTGTCACCAAACTCCCTTTCAGATCATAAATCCTGAAACTGTAATAATCTTCCCTCGGACAAACAAACCCAACATTTATAGGCTTGTAGTTTTCTGTTGGTACGGGATAAACCGATAAATGAGAACCTAAATCCTGGTTGACACTTATACCTGCCGGATATTGATATAGGGGACTTTGTATTTCTGATATCCGTGCTGCATTTCCCCTGACCGCAGTAATACCAGTCCCTATCACACGTGCATAAAATGCGGCAGCCCATGCCCTGCCTGGCTCATTATACCGGCGCTGCACGCCCGAATAATCTCCCCAACGCTCGGTATTGCTGGAAACCTGTGCAAAACTGGTTCCTGAAAAAAGCCTGATTGATGACGAATAGTTACCTCCTTTATAAAAAACAGTCGAATTTCCCGGGAAGGTGGTATCTGAGGTATGGTCGAAAACAATTATGGCATCATCATCTCCTGCATGAATACCCGCATAAGCTATGGAAGGATACCCATATTCCAAAGTGTCGCCCAGTATATTAATTGAAACTGAAGGGGAAGCGCCCACGTTAGAAATAATACCATGCATAAAACCTGCTTTGCCCGCTGAAGTAACACTGTTGCCAACAAACTGAATAGTATTATTTTCGATGAAAGCGTCGAGGACCCTGGCATCATTTGTTTGCAATGTCCTGATAACCTTAGCTGTGGATGGTTGGTGCGCGTTTGGGGCTACACCATATTTATTTGTTTTGGAATGAAGCAAATCTATTGAAAGAGTTGACGAGGCATCGCTGAGCAACCCGCTTATTTTTAATAAAAATATACTGTCGGTTTGATTTGAGAAGCTTTTATCTGAAATAAAATAGCTTTCAGGCCCGGTGAGTGCTGACCCTCCCTGTACCGGACAAATATAGCGGACATTAATGCCGTTGTAAGAGATGCCACTGTGCAATTTAATCTTAAGAGTGCCGCCATCATATCCGGATGATTTGTCTATTTGCCATATATAATCCTGCTTAAAGCCTTTCTGCCAGGTTTTACTACTGTCAAGTACAGCATTGAGGGTAATGAAAAGTTCATTTTGGGTTATTTTTATGATAGGGAAATCACTCCATGTTGTGTCTTTTAACGGATTACCGGGTATTTTGTACAGGTTCCAGGTTCCGGTCGGATCATTTGTCTGTGAAAAACCAATGATTGCATGAGTATTTGAATCAAACGAACTATTCAGGAAAACGGTAATAAAACGATCCGCACCTTCGTCATACAATACCCTCGGATCATATTTCCCTTGTGGCAGGCCAAGGGTGTCGCTGAACGCAGCAAGTGAAAAATTTTTTATCAGGGTACCTGTAGAATCATATACGTTTAAAGATGAATTACGGGCAGATATTATTTTTCCGGCATTGGACACAGCTATACTATTGTCATCCGGGACGCCTCCGTCGAAACTATTCCCCTCAAAATTCTTGAGTTCATGTGGCGCAATTAAAGTGCCTCCTTGTTTGTTTTGAGGTTGGGGTGAACCAGGGATCGGATGAACTTTTGCCTTGGAAGCATTCAGTTCACTATCATCGAACTCTGTTGATATTCCTGGTTTTGGCATTTCAATATATTGCAGTTTAGGGAAATAATCATTCTTAATACCCTGTACATTAACGGTAGCAGCTCGAGGCACGTCAATAACCAAAGGCTCATGCTCTTTCACAATCGCTTGTGCAGAAGAATGAAACGAAAAGTCTAAACTTAATGCGAATACTCCCAATATTAATAAATATCTCTTCATACTTGTAATTTGAATCAAATATACAGGAATCAGGCCAAATCTAAAATTTCAATTACCCAAATGCGGCTTGGTCGTTGCTTACAAAGTGTCACTTTTATTGTATTAACATCTCATTAACAAAAGTTTAATTGTGGTTAACATTCCGTTAATACCCCGTTAACAAAAGTTTGGATTTCATTAACAACGCTTCTCTTTTTTATAAAGTTGCTTTGCATAAAATCATTGATTAAAAGCAAACAAATGAAACACACTTCTACATTCATTATTTTAAACCTTTTTAGCATTCTAAATGCGAATTCAAAAACCAAAAACCCCGACTATTTATTAGGATGCTGGGAAAAGCAAGTGAACCCCATCAACCGTCAATATCTTGCATTTGATTATAAAGAAAGCGCTTATAGGTTATACCATAGTTTTGAACCCTGGCAACAGATCAATTCAAAAACCGCCGGAAACATCCTTATTAACAGCACTTATTTTTATCAAAAAGAAAGCTTAAAAACAGTAAAACATATTTATAAATCCCAGACCCAATTTGATAAGAATGCATTGCTATTTATGGATCTTGGAGATACCGTCTTATCTAAAGTTTCAAAAACTGATTTCCTGGAAGAACCTATTGATATAGCGAGATATAATCCTGCTTTTATTATTGATAAATTCAAACAAAAAAATGCCAGGATCAGCCTAACAAGCAATGATAGTTTCGCTGTTTACACAATGATTATCAACAAAATAATAGTTAATCTCTTTGTCAGAAAAATGGATTCGTTGGCCGTAAAAATGACAACTATGCAAGACAATGAATTGTATGGGGATGTTATAAATACTTACAACTACCAGGACTTCATTAAAGTGAAGGGTACGACCCTTGCAAAATCCATTTATGTCGAAAAAACAAACGGCAAAGTTCATGATACGATTATTATCAGTTCAGCCTCAATTATTGAAAACCGGGAAACCGGACTGGCAAAGCCATACGGTTATAAAATGAAAACAGCTAAAAAGTCAAAACCGGATTTTAACATCGAATCTTATGGTGATCGCATCTATTTTGTGAATATGAAACATACGGATGATAAAGTGATGATTGTTGAATTTAAGAATTTTATGCTCTGTGCAGAAGCTCCTCTCAGCAGTGTCAATGGCGAACTGATCATCAAAGAAGCTAAGAAAATAGCCCCTTCGAAGCCGGTGAAATATTTTACTTTTTGCCATTTCCATCCACATTACATTGGAGGTATCAGGGCATTTATTCATGAAGGTTCTTCTATTCTATGCCCTGCGCCAGATAGTTCTTACGTACAGTATTTGAGTTCCAACCGACACACAATTAACCCCGACCGCCTACAATCAGAGCCGCAACCTTTGAAAATGGAATTAATAAAGGACAGTTTTACGGTGACTGATGGTTCTTATTCAATGAAAATCTATTTCATTGGTAAAAAATCACAACATACAAATGATTATATGATCTACTATTTCCCGAAAGAAAAATTGGTATTTGAGGGGGACCTGGTATGGATGAAAAAGGATGCAAAACCTGCTAAAGCCGGGAAAAGGGATGCTGGTCTCTACAATGCTATTAAAGATATGAAAATAGATGTTTCAACCATTGTACAATCCTGGCCTGTAAATAATTATAATATAAAAACAGTGATTCCTTTTAGTGAACTCGAAGAATCTGTTAATATTAAATAACAGAAGTTGACTCGATCTTTAGCACATTACGCGTCCTTTCGCTCACTTTAAAATGATCATCAATGCGCCTGCCTACCACCCAGCAAATATCATTTCCGGAGCAAATGACAAGCTGATTTTCTTTTTTCTTGCGATCAAGCTTTAAGTCCGTTAAAAAATCACTGATTTTTTTTCGTCCTCTTAGCCCAAATGGCTTGAAAGAATCCCCATGCTCCCATTTGCGGATAAGTAATGGAAATTGAATTTTATCCTGGTCAAGAAATGCAATGGAAGGGTCGCTAAGATTAAGTATTACAGCCCTTTGGTTTGAATTTATGTCAAAATTATAAGAGCCGCAAATAGCAGAAGATTGTCCTTTTTTAATAATCACATTTTCAATGTCATTCATCGTAATGGCCTCAACACTGACATACTCCCGGTCTTTGATCATCCTATATCCGGGGCTTGTAAAAATTTTGCTTTCGGTTTCATACAGGGATAAAAACAATTCTTCTACCTGTGTATAATTGAAGCCAAATCGCTCAATCCATCCGAAAAAAATTTCCGGAAGCACATTGTGTGCTTTTAAATCCAGGACAGATACTTCTATTCCAGATTGGCTGGCTATAACTATCTCATTATTGATATTTTTGCTATACACATTCACCCACTGTTCTATCTGATGCCGCCGTGCCGCAGCCCGGTAAAGTGTTTCAGATATTTCTGGGTTTATTTGCCTCAAAAGTGGGATTACTTCATTCCGGATCAGGTTTCGCTGATACTTGTTTTCTGAATTGCTTTTGTCTTCCCTGTGATCATGCTTTTTATAGGAAGCGTACTCTGAAATTTCTTGTTTCGAAGCAAATAACAATGGCCTGATAATATGATTATTTTTCGGAAGGATGCCATGCAAACCCTTTAATACACTTCCCTTTATAAGATTTAAAAGGATCGTTTCTGCAACATCATCCTGATGGTGGGCCGTCGCAAGATATTTATAATCACTACTCTTTAGGATTTCTTCAAACCACGCGTAACGAAGATCACGGGCAGCCATTTGGATAGACAACCCGTATTCAATGGAGTATATTTCCGTATCAAATTTTTTTATATAGAAAGGTGCTTCCAGTCTATCAGCGAGTGCTTTAACGAATGCTTCATCGGCTTCTGATTCGGCGTCCCTGAGTTGAAAATTACAATGTGCGATGGCAAATTTAAATCCTGCGCGGTGAAATAAATGTGCCATTACTACAGAATCCACTCCCCCACTCACGGCAAGCAAAATTTTGTCATCAGGGCCAAAAAGATCCTTTTCTTTGACAAACTGTTTGAACTTATTATAGAAGTTATTTCGCAAGGATATTAAAATTTCATAAGACTAATGAACAGCATACTCTGATGCGAAGCAATTTTTGAATCTTTTAATCTTTCAATTTTCAATAAATATGTGACAGACAGCATCCAAAGGATTAAATTCCTTAACCAACGTATCAATCCAGTCCTCACCATATTGCAGATAATAAGGAATGAAATTATCATACCTTTCCTGCAATTCGCCTTCCGGATAAAAGGATGCATATATTTTATCAATTTTGGCAACCTTCTTTTCCTGGAGCTCCAGTTGTTTCTGGTGGATATCGTTTTTCCATTTACGAACTTCCTTTGCCTGCAGGTTCATCTGCTTTACGATATTAGCCGCCAGGTCACTCGGAAGACTTTGTAAATCATTTCGCAGCTTTTCGTATTGATCTAAAATGACAATAGTGTCTTTTTCAGAATCATGCTCAAGATCATTTTCCTGATAGAATTTAAACCTGAGGTCTTCCAGGCTCAGAAACAGATCTTCAGGTTTTAACTTCAGCATTTCAATGTATTCCGCTGCTTTTTTTCCTATAATCAGGGCAGAATCCCTTACCAATAGCTGCGGAAAAAAAACATTGCCTGCATCAAATGCCCCCTTCAGTTCCAGCCAGTAGGCAATCTCATGGTTGCCACCAATATAAGACAGGTTTGGAAGGATCAATTCCTCATAAATTGGCCGTAATACCACGTTTGGACTAAAATGCTCCGGATTTTGGTGGAGTTCTCCTTTTAATTCTTCGGCAGTCCAGCTTTTATCAGAACCAAGAACTTTGTACACTCCATTCTCATAAACAATCCTATCACGCCGGTTGCCACCCAGATAAAAGACATTTATCTCCCTGGGAGATAACGGAAGCTTATAACTTTTTTGAAGCGTGTTAATTGTAATATTGATAGCCTTAAAAAAAACATTATCAAACATATCCTTTTCAAGAACCGGGATTAATGCATGTTTTAAAGCCGGGGAGTCTGCATCCATTGCGACAAGCCCATAATCTTTAAACAGTTCGTTAACAATATACCTGGTAGCATCTGCAAGCGTGTTATGCTTTAAATACGCATCACTGAAAAGGCTTAACAACTCCTTGCCTCCTTCACTGTTTGTAGTAAGTTTTCCCAATTCATCTACCAATGTTTCCAGCGAATGAGGGTCCAATCTTCCGGTAGCACCTGCCTGGTTTTCATCCCATTTCAATGTTTTGCCCCAGATATGAAAATGATTGATCTCTTCAAGGTCATGATCTTCGGAAGCCATCCAATAAACGGGCACAAAATGATAATTGGGATACTTCTGTTTCAGTATTTTAGCATAACTAATGGCCGAGGCAATCTTGTAGATAAAATACAATGGTCCGGTGAAGATATGAATCTGTTGTCCGGTAGTTATGGTGAAAGTATTTTCATCAAGAAGTGAGTTGATATTATCCTCAACTTGCTTATTCTCTTTTTGATCAAAATAACCGGAATATTGTTTCTTTAACGACTCTACGAGTACTTGCCTGTTTATAGGATATGATTTCCGCTTTTCGATGGCTGCGGCCATGCCCGACAAATCAGGCGAAAAATCATAAAGATTTTTTAGGGATTCATTACCAGAAATATAATCAGCACTTAGCTTATGGATCTGGCCCGTTTGAACCAAAGGAATATTAATACATCGCATGGATGGTGTTTTATAGTGCAAAGTAAGTGGTAAATATTGAGAAACCCTTTTTGTATTTCTTACTGACGCTCCTCACTTTTCACCTCTTACTCTTTTCCCGAAATTCCTTTCCCAAATACCCCATCATCAAAAGCCTCGCAATACTCCTTGTAATCTTTGACAACCTGTTTATAGTAGTGTAGGGAATAAGCCATAACTTCCTGTTGCCATCTGGTCTTATGCCCGAAATCAATCATTTCATCAGCAATGGCGGATCCTTGCCTGCCCCCGCTCCTTAATTGTGACCAGGCGGTGACATTTGCCATCCCCGAGATCAGCAATTCATAATCGGCCCGCCTTTCAAGAAGGCTTAATACATTCATTTTATCCTGGGGCAATTGCAGTTCCTTTATCACAAAAGATTCATTGCTATATTCCACACTCTCCAGCAAAGCCGGCGTGGTAAACTGCATCCTCGATTGTATCTCAATCACCCGTTTTGCATTGCTCTCCCATTTGGGTTGCTTGACATGGCACAAGGGTAAGGCCGCAGAGGTATTTTCATTTTTGATGTCAATTAAGGACAAGCCCTTTTGATTCTGCAATTTTATCAATACCACATATCTTTCAAGGCCCAGACTACCCGTTCCCATGATTCGCAAGGCTGTATCAATAACTTTGGTTTCAGTATCCCGCTTTTTTTTGGTATCCCATGCTTTAATGATGTGCCTGACTTTGGTTTTCAGGATTTCAGGTGTATGGATAATATGCTCATTGTCTGATACAAAATGCCGCCTGCCATCTATTTTTTCAGAATGTTCCTTTATTACTTCCTTCAGGTTTCTATGCTTGAGTGATTTTAGGAAGTCTTTAATAATCCCCTGGGAAGATGCATCTTCAATAGTTTTGGCCTTACCTGCTTTTAAGGATTGGGTATATTGTTTTAAAAATTGCAGGTTTAGTCTTTCCGCATCAGCTTCAGAGAACTTGAGAGGTAGACAAGCAAGATAATTACTAGTAAGCAGCCTGCAAATATCCCATGCTACCGGACCCAGCAATGCCTCGTCAAAATCATTGATATCAAAATAAACCAGCCTGTTGTCTCCTTTATAGGTCCCAAAATTTTCAATATGAAGATCTGCGCTCAGCCAGGCATGTGGTGTTTTATTTAGTTCGCTGGTTTGTGGAAAATCTTCATAAAACAAATGACAAGTTCCGCGATAAAACCGTAAAGCGCTCTCGCACATCGCTTTATATTTATATGCAACCAATTGGTTTCGTCTGCCGCTGTTAAATTTCAGAATGCGTTCAGGAATACTAAGCATAGGGTTATTTTGGGTATAATATTCCAAATTTAATATTAAATCATCGTTTTCTTATCTTCCGTCAGGCGCATACACCGAAAAATTAACTGCTATAAAGTGTAACAAATACAACTTTTTATATTTTTGTGACTTTAGCCCTTATGGAATATTTTGAAATTGAATTTGATTGGGACGATGGCAATTTGCGTAAACTCAATGTGACAAATGCCAATAGAAAAATCAGCAAGGAAGAATTCGAGAGTGTTTTCGATGATCCTGAAATCATAATTCAAGAAAACAAATATAAAGGTGGAGAAAAACGGTATCAAGCATACGGATTAAGCAACCAAGGAAGATTGATTTTTGTTATATTTGCACTACGTGATAATAAAATAAGATATGTTACAGCCTGGCAAGTTGCATCAAAAAGAAGAAAAGGGAAAGATAAAACCTCTTAAAAAAAGGCCATACCATAATCTCAGCGATTGTTTGACTGACGAAGAGGATGGATATACTAATGAGGTAAAAAAACAAATTGAGAAAGAGTTGCTTTCTGCCGATCCTTCAAAATCGCTGAAACTATCTGATATTTTAAGGGTTAAAAAGAAAGTCAGGAAAGCCGGGTAATATTGCTTTGTTCCTTTAAATTACTATCGCATCTTTACATCCAGCGCATCCCTTAAACCATTCCCCAAAAGATTGAAAGCCAATACCAAAAACATAATTGCCAGACCGGGTAATATGGCGAGGTAGGCTGAATTCATAACGATATATCCATAATGGTCATTGATCATAACACCCCATGATGGCATGGGAGGTTGTACGCCAAGGCCCAAGAAACTTAACCCAGCCTCCAGCAAAATAGCAGAAGCGAAATTGGCCGCGGCTATAACCAGGATGGGACCAAAAATGTTTGGCAATATGTGGCGGGTTATAATTCGCCGGCTGCCAAACCCAAGCGCCCTTGCGGCAGTTACATAGTCAAGCTCACGGGCACTAAGAATTTGCCCGCGCACCATCCTGGCTACTTCTACCCACATGGTTAATCCCACTGCAACAAATACCTGCCAGAATCCCCTTCCCAATACCAAAGACATCGCCATGACCAGCAGGAAAGTTGGAATAGCCCATACAACGTTGATCAGCCAAAGGATGATATGATCGGCCCAGCCGCGAAAAAAACCTGCCATGGCCCCGAGACATATCCCGATGATTAATGATATCAAAACCGAAATGATACCGACAGCAAAAGATATCCTTGTTCCCAACAATAGCCTGCTGAACATATCACGTCCATACCGATCAGTTCCAAGCAGATATGTGCGACTTACCACCTCAACACCCGCATTAGAAAACGATTCTTCTTTTCCCGACCCATAAGGGACAACACTGATAGTATTACCATTTAGCCGATAACTTTGAATAGGTATTTCGTCAAAATCGGCTTTCTGTCCTGAGATAATGAATGACACGACATTCGATTTGGCCGGTTTCTCTTGTTTCGGGATTTTCAGGATGGTTATTTTGGATAAAGGCGGCAATAATTCAAGTTCCAGGTTTTGTTTGTTGGCCTCCGGAGTTGAATCCGGTAAAAACAAATATCCACCCAGGGCAATGATAAAACAGATCCCAATGAAGATCAGGCTGGCAAAAGCATTCCCGTTTTTGATAAAGCGATGAAATGCATACCAGGACGGGGATTTGCCATATTTGCCTTCAGCCTCCACCATTTTTTAACGGGTATTATGTGCTTCAAGTCCTTCTCTGGTAATGATGTACCTGTAAGCACGCATGTTATCGCTGTCGTACATAAAACTACGCACATAATCCTTCCTCTTCGGGTCCAATTTCATAGGTGATATGTATTTCATCCTGATCAGGAATTTCACACTATCAGCCACAATATTTGCAGGATATTTTACCTCCTCCAGTATCTTGTCAAATGTTTCGACAAAATAGACGGTGTTCAATATATCGTATTCTACTTCAGTTAGTTCACGCATAAATCAGGCGTTAGGAATTAGGGTTTAGTTTATATAAAGATGCGGCAATTCCCAAATTTCCAAATTCTCAATTCACTCTTCTTCCCTTCCATGTATAGCTTCCAAAATTACCATAAATGCCAATAAACAGCACATAGAAAATATAAGCGAAACAAGAGGGTATCAGAACTGATATTGCTTTCCGTTGATTGAAAAATGCGCCGACTTTATTTAAAAATAAAAATTCCGCTCCTACCTTCAATCCGAATGCAATTAGAAAAATAAAAAAATACGCCGGGGCAAAAAATCCAGCTACCCAGCTAAAAAGCAACATCAAATGAAATATCCAAGCACCTGTTAAAACAAGCGTAATTCTATTATTAGAATATTTCCTGCTCTTTGAAACCCATCTTTTCCTTTGCTCGATAAACGAGCTAAAACTTGCTTCAGGCCTGGTGCTGACAATAGCGTCCTCGCTCTTTAAAAACAGCACTTTATCTGGCCACTTAGCAAACATCTTGTGCATCAGGAATTCGTCATCCCCACTAGCCAGGTCATCGTTGCCTTCAAAGCCTTTTACTTCATAGAAAGTACCTTTTTTATATGCAAGGTTTGCCCCATTGCACATATTTGGGCTTTTGAGCGCAAGAGATGCAGCACCAATCCCTACAAGCCCCATAAACTCAAGTGATTGGGCGAGATCAAAAAAACCATCAGAACCTTTGAGGCACACAGGCGCTGAAACCATTACAGGATCATTTTCATGGATAAATGATGCAATACTTTCAAGCCATTTATTACCTCTTCCGCAATCGGCATCACTGGTAATGATCCAGGGGAACCGGCTTTTTTCAATGCCTGTTTTGATGGCGGCTTTTTTGAAGGAGTTCTTTTCGGTGATGGGTTCATCGGATAATTTTGTCAGTCGAATAGAATAGTCCTGGTTTTCCAAAGCGAACTGCTGTACTATTTCCGCAGTATTGTCTTCTGAAAAGTCGTCTATCACAATGATTTCAAAGTTCTCAGAAGGGTAATCCTGGGTAATAATATCAAGCAAACAATCCCAGATATTTTGTTCTTCATTTCTGGCAGAAATAATAATACTAAACTGGTTTTGCGGCTTTGCGGCTTTGCGCGAAACTAAACTCTCGCAAAGGCGCAAAGGCGCAAAAGAGTTCCATCCCCTGCGAAAATTCAAGATCAATAAGGTGTATGCTATTGCAAAAACAAAAGTGATAATAGCAATAATGACAAACACTTATGCGTTTCTGAGCTTTTTATTGATGCGGGCAAAGCCAAATATGATAGCACCTGAAAGGGCAGGTATCAGCAAGTTGATGATCCAAATTCCATAGGAAGCAGACAGTACGGCAACCATATTATCAGTAGCGCCATGAAACAGGTAAACCGTAGCACTTCCCCTCACAATCAATTCTGTAAAACCTGATGTTGGGCTTACCGTTTGTACCATATACATCACAAAAATGAGCGTCAACGCTTCAATAATTGGAATATGTACACCAAAGAAAATCAGAAGGATATAAAACTGGATTGAGAAAACGAAGTATCTCGCCAATGAATAAAATAAAACGGTTTCAAGCTCTTTTCTTTTGTTTTGTTTGTATAAAAGCAAATATTTCCTGAGACCCTTTGCCCAATTTTTATTTGGCAGCCAACTGCGGATCACCCCGATATTGAAATAAAAAAACAGCAGAAGCCCAATGAACAAAAGTCCGCATATACCTGTGGCTATTTGTATCAGCACCGGTAGGTTCGCCGTCTTTTCATAATATACAAATCCCAGTATGCCCATGATGAGTGTAACTACCAATTGCGATATACTGCCTGCAAGCGTGGCGAATATACTTTTAACCCTAACTTCGGAATCCAGAAAAATCATCCTGCCCATATACTCCCCTACCCTGTTTGGCGTCCACAAGCTTATTGCATTTCCAGATAAAATGGCTGCAAAAGCCTTTGGAAATGAAATTTTCGCAAACCGTTTTAAAAGGAATTGCCATTTCATGGTCTCAATTCCCCAATTCATGAAAACCATAACGATGCATACCCCAAAAAGCCAGACAGACACCGGATTTGCAAGTATGGATTGTGACAGGCTAAATATTTTCCAGAATTCAGGGTTGCGGATGATGTGCACGTAAAAGTACCATCCCGATATGGCCAGAACCGCAAGTTTAATTACAAAAACCAGGGCTTTCTGTAAAAGCTTCCATTCCCACAGATGGTTCTTATTATTAGTGCTTCTGAAAATATGTTCTGCCATATTACAAGATATCAATGCAAAAATACGTACTTTGTTGCTATGACTCTAAGTTCAGGACTTAACAAGCAAGATACCATTGCTGTTCCGGATAATCCCCCACGCATCATTCTCGGGATAGATCCGGGCACCAATATTATGGGATATGCCATCCTGGTCTGTGTTAATAAGGAAACACGTTTGCTGGTGATGGATGTTGTGAAAAACCTAAAGGAACCTGACCCCATAGAAAAATTGAAGGTAATTTTTAACCGTACCGAAAAACTGATCGTAAGCCATAAGGTCACAGAACTGGCGATCGAAGATCCTTTTTACGGGAAAAACGTGCAATCCATGCTCAAATTAGGTCGTGCCCAGGGAATGGCCATCGCTGCAGCTTTGTCGCATGACCTGCCTGTGCATCAATATGCAGCTCGAAAGATCAAACAGTCCATAACCGGAAATGGAAGCGCCTCCAAAGAACAGGTCGCAGCCATGCTTATGCGTTTGCTGGGCATTAAAGAATCGCCTGAATATCTGGATGCGACAGATGCCCTCGCCGTTGCCATGTGCCATTTTAATCAACGGGCGCCAGTGGCCGGAGGAGATAAATTCAATTCATGGACGGCATTCATTGCGAAGAATCCTGGGAGGATGAAATAAGAATTAAGCAAGAGAAAAATTCCTAAATTGCTTCCCTAATTTTATGCAACCTATGATAAAACAGTTTATTGGACCTCGTGCCGTCTTTTCTATATTTATTATCCTGGCCTCCATACAGATTTCATCAACTCCAGATAATACATCTCACCTGTATTTCGCATCAGAGCCCTCTTTGTCTTCTGATGGAAAGACGATTGTGTTTTCCTATGAAAATGATCTCTGGACCGTCCCTTCTGAAGGTGGAAATGCTTCCAGGATTACCGGAATGGCAGGCAGGGAGAGCAATGCCCACTATTCCCCTGATGGAAAATGGATTGCATTCACCGGTAGGCAGGATGGCAATGCGAATATTTATGTAATGCCTACAAATGGTGGTGATATCAAGCAACTTACATGGCATGAAGGCAACTCAACTGTAGAAAGCTGGAGCTGGGATAGTAAGAATATCTATTTTACTTCGGATGCATATAATGGCATGAGTTCCTATAAAATAGCCGCCACGGGGGGAACGCCAACAAGGCTCTTCCCACATTATTTCAACTGGCCACATAACCTGGTGGAGAACCCGGTTACGGGCGAATGGTTTTTTACAGATTCGTGGGAAAGTTCCCGGTTTGCCAGCCGCAAACACTATAAAGGAGAGTTTAACCCCGATATCAAAAGCTGGAACCCAAAAACCAATGAATATAAGGTACACACTACCTATAATGGCAAAGATTTATGGCCAACCATTGACCAGGCCGGGAACGTTTACTACGTGAGCGACCAGGAAAACGATGAATACAATCTTTACAGTCTGAAAAATGACGAGCCTACTGCACTCACACACTTTAAAACCTCGATCAAACAACCTCAGATCGATGCAGCCGGAGATAAAATTGTCTTCGAAAAAGATTACCAGGTTTATCTATTTGACGTGGCATCTGGCAAAAGCGCGGCCGTTTCTATTCAACTTCCGGCCAACAATACGCTGGATTTAAATGAAGGCTTCAATGTGAAAGGGAATATTACTGATTTCGACTTAAGTCCCGATGAAAAGAAACTCGCATTTATAAGCCGGGGTGAACTTTTCGTAAGTGATATTGAAGGGAAATATATCAAACAACTAAAGCTTGAAGGAACCGGGCGCGCCATTGAAGTTAAATGGCTGGCAGACAGCAAATCACTTATCTACAATAAAACGACAAATGGCTGGGCTAACTGGTTTAAGATAAGCGCTGACGGTAACGGGAAAGAAGAACAACTAACCAATGAAACCCGGTCAAACAGGTCGCTTGCTCTCAATAAAAAAAGAACTTTCGGGGTATATCTGAGCGGTAGTGATCAACTCAGAAAAATTGATCTGAACACAGGAGCCAGCGAAACAATTGTTAAAGATGAATTCTGGGCCATAGAAAACACCACACCAACCATCTCACCTGATGATCAATATGTAGCATATACCGCCAAGAGAAATTTTGAGGATGATATATTTCTTTACCATTTTTCTGACAATAGCATCCTGAACTTAACAAATTCCGGCATTACGGAAACTGATCCAAGATGGTCACCTGATGGAAAATACATCTATTTCAATACGGACAGAACACATCCAGCTTATCCCTATGGATTAAATAATTCAAAGGTTTACCGCATTGCGCTTGATAATTATGACAAAGATTTTAAAGAAGACAAATTCAATAGCCTTTTTACAAAAGAAGAAAAACCTGACTCACTAAATGCCACTCCCTACCCAGTGAATATGAATGGCATCACGGAACGATGGGAAGAAATAACTCCGGGAGATGGTCTACACGAAGTAAAGATCGTCACGATCAAAAAAGATGAAACAAGGGTCTATTTCAGTTCAAAAACCGATGGAAAAACCAACCCATTATCATATTGGTCAAGTAAGCCATTTGGGAAATCAGAGATCAAAAAAATTGAAGGTATTGATGCTGCCGAACCGCTACTCATCCAAGGAAAAACAAAGCTTCTAATGCTCACTTCCGGCAATATTTATGATATAGATGCAGATGGTGGAAAGGCAAAAGCCATTGATATTAGTTTTGATTTCAGCAGGAACCTGGCCAAGGAATTCAATGAAATGTTTTATGAGACCTGGGCTAACCTGGATGAAAATTATTATGACCCTGAATTTCATGGCGTTGACTGGGACAAAATGCGATCAAGGTACGAGGCATATCTTCCTTATGTAAAAAACCGCGCTAACCTGAGAATCCTTATTAACGACATGCTTGGTGAATTGAACTCCAGTCACTTAGGTTTCTACAGCAATGGCACCGAAGAAAAAACTTTTTACGGTACTAAAACTTTTGAAACCGGCCTGGTTTTCGACGAAAACAATCCTTACAAAGTAAGCGCTGTAGTTACTAATTCCCCTGCTGACAAAAGAGGAAAAGATATTAAACCCGGTGACCTGTTATATGCTGTAAATGAAAATATTGTGGACAGTTCTAAAAACAGGGATTTCTATTTTTCAACTCCTACTGTCCCGGATGAAGCAGAACTCACTTTTAAAAGAGGCGCTGATCTGATAAAAGTCAAAATACACCCCGAAACCCCTACCGAATTCAAATCACAGCTATATGACGAATGGATTGCAGGAAACCAGAAGGAAGTGGATGATAAGACAGGTAAGCGCGTTTCATATATTATGATGAAGGATATGCAGGGTGAATCGCTAAAAAAGTTTCAGACTGAGATAGCCAATGAAGCTTATAACAGGGATGGTCTGATCCTCGATTTGAGATATAACATTGGTGGCAATGTGCATGATGAGGTACTGGATATGTTAAGCCGCAAACCTTATCTGAAATGGAAATATCGCGATGGAATAGCCACAACCCAACCGAATTTTTTCCCTGAAGGCAAGCCTATCGTACTGCTTGTAAATGAGCAAACGCTAAGTGATGGAGAAATGACTGCAACAGGGTTCCAGGCATTAAACCTGGGCAAAATTGTTGGTGCGCCTACCTATCACTGGATCATTTTTACTTCTGCTAAAACAATGGTTGACGGAAGTGTTTGCCGTCTCCCTTCGTGGGGCTGCTATAAGCTCAACGGCGATGATATTGAAAAGACGGGTGTTATCCCGGATATCATTGTAAGGAATAATATTAAAGATCGTACAGATGGCAAAGACCCACAGTTGGATAAAGCTATTGAGGAGATTATGGGGCAATTGAAGTAGAGGTAATCGGCAAGTGCCAATCAATAGTTTATAATGTTTTACCAGTAAAATTGATTGCCTGCTATTCTAAGGCCACCTCCAAAATTTCTTTTGCCTCCTTTAGTTTCTGTAGTTTGTCAGGCCTCATTTTCATTCGCCTGGATAATACTTTTATTATCAATTTCCTAACCCTCAACCTTGATGAATATCCCAAAAAATATCTCAAATCATCTTTGTCAAATGGAATCCCCGCTTCTTCAAATGCCTCAAGCATTTCTTTTTCAACATCCGTAAGGGGAAGATAATAATTATAAAATTTTAAGCACTCAGCTAACTCTCCATAACAATACAATGGAGACATTATAATGGTCGCGTCGGTATGTTTCAGCAAATCCCTCCATTTAAAGATTTTTAATTTTTTTAATGCTTTGGAAAGAGGTTCCGAGATATCATCTGTTGTTATTTCCCTACTTAGCCTTCGGTCTCGTTTTTTTTTGGGAAGTGGATACTCAAATTCCCCATCATTATGGCCAAAAATATAATTGATATTCATAGATTTAATATTAAGCCTAAAGGAATAAAATTTACTTTCCTTTCTTCTCCATCCACTCCTCATTAAAGGTTTTAGGGGAGAATTTCAACGGGGCTCTTCTTTTGCTCCAACTGTTTTTGAAAATGGTGGAAAATCCGATATTTTTCAGGTTAGAACTGCCTCGGTTCATGGTTTTACGGTTCAGCATGGCCCGCTCCCAGAAATACCATATCGTTCGTTCGGTTTTGCTTACTAATCCATCAGAAACATATTTCTGTCGGTTGTATAACAAATATTTGTGGAGGTCAATATTTACAGGACATACTTCAGTGCAATTACCGCAGAGCGAAGATGCATAACTCAAATGCCCATACTCCTTAAACCCATTATAAAACGGCGTGATTACTGATCCAATTGGCCCGCTATAAGGCTTTGCATAAGTATGGCCACCGATGTTCTTATACACCGGGCAGGCATTGAGGCAGGCGCCACAACGGATGCAGCTTAGCGCTTCCCGTTGGGGCACTTGTTCCAACAGCGTACTGCGCCCGTTGTCAAGCAAAATCACGTACATTTCATCAGGTCCATCCTGCTCCGCACGTTTGCGGGGCCCCGTATATACAGAGTTGTAATTACATATTTTTTGTCCGGTCCCGAATGTAGAAAGCAATGGAAGAAAAAGACTCAGGTCATTTACCGAGGGCAGGATTTTCTCCAGACCTGTAATCACAATATGCACTTTGGGGAATGCGGTACAAAGCCTTGCATTGCCTTCGTTTTCAAGAACATGAACGCCGCCTATATCTGCCAGCAAAAAATTGGCTCCTGTTATGCCCGCTCCCGCTTCCACATATTTCTGCCTGAGTACCTCACGGGCTTTCCGGGTTAGTTGCTCGGGAGTAAAATCAATCGGGGTTCCCAGCTTTTCGTGAAAAAGCTTTGCAATATCCTCTTTGGATTTATGCATTGCCGGAGTTACAATATGATAGGGTGGTTCGCCGTCAAGTTGCTGAATATATTCACCCAGGTCCGTTTCCACACTTTCGATGCCATTATGGGTCAAAAATTCATTGAGCTTTACCTCTTCCGTCACCATTGATTTTGATTTCACAATGCTTTTTACAGCATGTTTTTTCAAAATGGCAAGGATTTCAGACTGCGCTTCTTTTACATCCTGGGCCCAGATTATTTTGCCGCCGTTTTTCTTAAAGTTGGTTTCCCATTCTATCAGGTACCTGTCAAGGTTTTCAACTACTTTTCGTTTTACCTGGGCAGCCCTTTCCCGTGCAAGGGTCAGGTTTTCAAATTGTTCTTTGCCGTTCTTTACAGCAGTGACGTATTTGCCGATATTGAAATTAATGCGTTTCCTGTGTTCCAGGTCGAACGCCTTTTTTTCGGATTGCTGTTTAAATATGACGGCTGGATTTGGCATTCGTAATTTTATGTGTACTAACTTACTTCGTATTTTATTTTATCGGCAATAACATTGCATATCCTGTCAAAGATCTCATCAATGGTTCCGAGGCCATTCACATTTGACAGCTTTCCCTGATGGCTATAATGGCTTGCTACCGGGCTGGTCTCACGGTTATAAACTTCAAGACGTTTCTTCACGGTTTCTTCATTATCATCACTTCTGCCGCTGGTTTCACCTCTTTTTACCAACCTCTTTACCAATTCATCTTCAGCTACTTCCAGGGATACCATTATGGTGATGCTTGTTCCCAGTTCCACCATCAGCGCATCCAGTTCTTTTGCCTGAACCACCGTTCTTGGAAATCCGTCAAAAATATAACCGGGAGCTGATAAGTTCCCTGCAAGTTTGTTACGGATCATCCCGATCACCACTTCATCCGGGACAAGATGGCCCTCATCAATATACTTTTTAGCCAGCAGGCCAAGTTCGGTTTTGTTAGCTTTTTCAGTCCTTAGCAAATCTCCTGTGGATATATGAACAAGACCATATTTATGGATCAGCTTTTCGCTTTGGGTTCCTTTTCCTGCGCCCGGTGGGCCGAATAATATGATATTCAGCATTTTATTACTCTTCTTTTAGTTTATAAATATCTTTATAGTGTCTGCCCTTCTTGTCAAAATCAAGCCCGTAGCCAATTAAAAAATCATTGGACGCTACAAAACCGAAGTAATCAGGGGTTATATCATATTTCAGCGATTCGGGTTTAAAAATCAAAGATGCAATTTTTATATCTGAAACGGGAATTTCTTTTAACTGTTTGCACAGTTCAAAGACAGTCCTGCCCGTGTCAATAATGTCTTCAAGTATTATAATGTTCCTGTAAGCCAGGCTTTCATCAGCGCCAATAAGGGTTTGTATTGAATGGTCTGAGTTCATACCAAGGTATGAGGAAATTTTTACAAATGAAACCTCATAAGGGAAATTAATGCTCCGCAAAAGGTCGGAAGCAAAGAAAAAGGAGCCATTCAATATCGGTAGAAACACGGGAGATGTTCCTTCAAGCTCCGCATTCATTTGGGCGGCAATATCCTTCACCCTTTTGGCAATAGCCTCCGAGGAAATATATTTCTCGAATGTCTTGTCGAAGATATTTACCTGATCGGGCATTGTTTCCTGGCTAAATTGAATTGATGCAACAAAGGTAAAGCGATAAGCCGGAAATAAAGCTGATTTATGTCACAGGTGTTTATTTCATCTAATATATCACCGTTATCGTTCCCGTCAGCTGCCCCTCTTTCCTTCCATGAAACACATAGTAATACACACCTTCCGGCACTTTAACACCATGATAGACACCATCCCATGAAAAGCTATTGCCAACGGAGTGATAAAAGATCTGTCCCCAATGATTGTAAATGGAAAGGTTATAAGTGTCGCAGGGGTCGAGGCCCATTATCACAAAAGTATTATTAAAAATATCCCCATTGGGCGTGAACACATTTGGAATAAATAATTTCTGGTTTGAATTGGTAATATTCAATACCTGTGTTAATGTGTCCCCCCTCCCCGGTCTGTCTCCTGACAGACCGGAATACGCTGATAAATAATAATTTCCGCTAATATAATACTGCTGCTGCTTGCTGAAACTGAAATGTTAATGGCTTTATTTCAACGCGTTAACATAACAGGAATTCCGGTCAGTCAGGAGACAGACCGAGGAAGAGGTGTTTATTTCATCTAATATATCACTGTTATCGTCCCCGTCAACTGCCCCTCTTTCCTCCCATGAAACACATAATAATACACACCTTCCGGCACTTTAACCCCATGATAAACACCATCCCATGAAAAGCTATTGCCAACGGAGTTATAAAAGATCTGCCCCCATCTGTTATAAATGGAAAGGTTATAAGTGTCGCAAGGGTCCAGGCCCGTTATCACAAAAGTATTGTTATAAATATCTCCATTGGGCGTGAACACATTTGGAATAAATAATTTCTGATTTGAATTTGTAATATTCAATACCTGGGTTATCGTGTCAATGCATCCTCCTGATGAAATGGCCGTCAGCTTCACAGGGTATTGGCCCTTAACCGGATACGTAAAAATTACATTCTTGCCAACTCCTGAATCTTTTGCATCATATTGCCAGATATAAGATGCGGCTCCAATGGAAGTACTTGAAAAAAGAACATGTCCCGTACAGGTATCAATAAAATATGTGAAACCCGCTTTTGGCAAATTCGTTTTGATCGTCTTTTTTACAGTATCGGCACATAAGGCCCCGGAATCCGTTATTAGAATTATTGATATTATAGTGTCATAAGGAAAAATATGTGTTAAACTATCAGACCTTGAGGTTGTTCCATCGCTAAAATGCCATGTAAAACTATTAACACCGGTGCTAAGGTTTTTAACAAATACTTTTGTACCGCATACATTGGCCGAATCGCTAAATGCAGCATTCGGTTTGGGATATAACGTAATTATTTTTGAAATTGAATCCCTGCATCCCGTAGAATCGGTAACCACCAGCGAAATATCATAAATACCCTTTGAGGTCGCAAAACTATCAACAGGGTTTTTTGAAGTGTCTGTAGAAGCAAAAGGCAGGTACCACTTGCGTGAACTTAAAGCCCCGGTAGAAAGATTTATGAAATAAATAATATTGGGGCTACAAGTTGGAAAACTATCCCTAAAATTCGCCTTAGGGCCTGTGATTGAAAATGATGTTATAGAAGTATCTGCACATGGTGTTCCGGAATCCACTAGTAACCTGACAACATATCTCCCCTGGCTGGGGTAAGCATGGACAGGATTGGCCGAATCACTATAGGTGCCATCCCCGAATGACCAGCTTGTTGTGGTATTCTGACCCGTCTGTAAAAATTTAACGGTAAGGCTGCAACTGTCCCTATGAAAAGTAAAATCCGGATTGCCCTGATTATAAATAGTTATGACCTTTTTTAAAGTATCTTTTCCTACGCAACTATTTGGATTGGTGACAACCAGAGTGATGGTATAAGTTCCGGCTTGCTGATATATATGGGTAGGGGCCGTATCGGTTGACAATGAAGAACCATCCCCAAAATCCCACAAATAGCTTGCGGCATTTTTGCTTGAGTTTTGAAAAGCAACCGAAAGTCCATGACAGGCATATCTGGCTGTAATAAAATCCGCCCGTAGTGAAACAATGCTCAGATCTATCTTGAACATCACGTTATTACAATTGTCACTGTTGTTAGTTCTACTCCAGGCCCCGGGGGTGGTTGGGAAATCAGAATTACCGCCGCAGCCCCCGCAAACGCATTGATAAACAATCCCGTTCTTGTCAAAATCATTTGATCCGCCGTGTACATGCTCCTGTGATATGGGTCCGCCGAAATAAGAACCATAAAGAAGTGTATCCATGTTCCGTTCAAAAACGGCGAGATAAAAATCTGAAGAATCAACTGTTTTTGGTTGAAAGGCATCGGGGGTTACTGGCATGTGATCTATGAACTGGATTTTGTTATAGTAGGGATATGAAATTTCACCTCCCCATCCGGAAATATAAAGCCTTTCACATTTGTCAACCAAAAATGCCGATGGCGACATGTCAGGCCTGCCCTTCCCAGAACCAATGTCTGTAGAATAAATGATTTTGGTGAGGCTGTCATTGAATTTGGTAATAAAATTCCCGCTGTGCGGATTTGTATATTTGACATTATATGATGGGAAATTATGGTTCAGAGTTTGTCCAAAAACATAAGCGTTGTCGCTATTATCAAGCCTCACAATATAGGTCTGATCGTAACTTGAGGTTCCATAATAAGTTGCGCCAAGAACAGCAGATCCATCATTTTTTATATGACAAATAAATCCATCTGCATCCCCAGCCAAAAAATTCTGATATGCACTGCCAGAAGGAAAAAAGTAAGGGCTTAACGTTCCCCCACAAACATAAACGCCGTTATTATGATCCAGTTGAAGGGAATACGCCCCTTCAGCCTTAGTTCCTCCTAAAAATGTACTCCAGACAAGTGTATGCAGGTTACTATCTATTTTTAAAATGCAGGCATCCTGCCGCCCACCGCCCATATGTGGTTGATAACAGCCGGAAGTAGTTGGAAAATCAGGAGAAAAGGTGGAGCTGGCGATGTAAAAATTGTTTGCATTATCAACCACCACTTCTCCCCTGAACTGGTCACCATAATTATAATCAAGCCTTGACTCAGTAGAATCGGCAAAAAAAGTAGCTGTATCAACGCCATTCAGCCCATCAAAATCCTTGCCCCCCACAAAAGTACTGGCCAAAAGTTTTTTACCATCAGGAGAAAATTTGCTGATGTACATATCCGTTTTACCAGCCAATGTAGATTGAAAGGCCGATGAAGTAACAGGGAAATCTGTAGATGCCGTAGTCCCAAAAACAATAAGGTTTCCGCTATGATCCACTACCATACTGCTTGGCTGCTCGTTCCCTTTTTTGCCACCCAGGTAAGTAGCAAAAACGAGGGCTTTACCATCGGGGGTAAATTTTAATATTCCGACATCACGTGCTTCTCCATCAAATACCTGATTATCTGTAGGTCCGCCATTAGTTCCCCCCTGGTATGTTGTCTGATAAGCTCCCGGTGTGGTTGGGTAGCCTGCCCCAAATATATCTCCACCTGCATAAGAATTTCCCAATGAATCATAAGTGCCTGTAAAACCAAAATTGTTTGAATACGAACCTGAATAGGTCGCAAAAATAACCACCGGATCTATGATCAACGGCAGGTTTTTATAATACCCATGCGGGAAAACAAAGCTTTCAATATCATTATTTACAACAAATTGGCAAGGCACATTGGTTTTTACACCCTCAACTACCTGGTAAGCATAGGGGCTTTTTTCCGTGATGTTCACCATCGGACTTTTTATAATAAGATCGCTGTCTTGGATACATACTTTCTCTGCACCCATGATTTTTATTTGAATGTCTGAGGGATTTGCTCCAGGAAGCACGGTATATGTATATTCAAGGTCAGTACCATCTGCGCTCATAGATAGGTCAATGCCCGGATAGAGCTCATTATAATTAACATCTGAATAAGCATGTACACCTGATTTCCAATGCTTCGGATCATTGCCAATGAAATAATTATAATATTCAGGATATTGGTTTTGTGATAAGAAGGATAAGCCGGGATTCGCACCCAGCCATTGCAGAAAAAAAGCCTGCCCATGCACGCTACATGTATCCATTTTATATGGATCTGAATGGAGGGGCTCCATATCCTTTGCATTCAGGAAATTATACCTGACCTGGTTTTTACATAGATAAATGGCGCCACCCATTATTTCTGCCCGGGATACAATGCTGTCATTCCATTGTCCAAGATTTTGGACAAATTTGCCCTGCGCGCTTGACTTTGATGCTCCCGTGGCAATAAAATAAATGACCAGCATCAGTGTCTTTGTAAATAACGCCTTATCCAGGCTTTTCATTTGTATTCTGGCATTCAAATACCAAATTTAATAAAAATAATCGGATAAATTTATGGCCAAAACCGCACAATCCTATTGGTCTGAACAAAGGTTAAGGTTTAAGCGCCAAAAAAAAGCACTAACCGAAGAGAACGCAAAGGTAGCGCAGAGGCATCGCGAAGAAAACAAAGTTTGAATCGGCTAAGAATTTCATTGATGCTAATCTCCGCGTTCTTTGCGAGACCTTTGCGCCCTCTGCGGTTTGCCTTAAAAAAATCAATAAATCACCGTGATAGTTCCTGTTAGCTGGCCTTCTACCTTACCATGGAAAACATAATAATACACGCCTTCAGGCACTTTCACGCCATGGTAAATGCCATCCCATGTGAAACTGTTTCCCTTGGAATGATAGAACAACTGGCCCCACCTGTTATAGATTGATAAATCGTAAATGTTGCAGGGATTAAGACCTGTTACTTTAAATGTATTATTAAAATCATCTCCATTGGGCGTGAACACATTCGGGATAAAAATGATGTTTTTAGAATTTGCAATATTGATTGCCTGAACAGAAGAATCCACACAGCCCGATGAAGATACTTCGGTGAGTTTCACAGGGTACGTACCTTTGACTATATAAGTAAAGGACGGATTAGTTAATGCACTTGAATCTTTAGCGTCAAATTTCCATGATGATGAAACAGCCCCTGTTGAATTATTTATAAAGAAAACTTCACCCGTACAGGTATCAATGTTGAATTTATAATTGGCCTGGGGAAAATTAATTTTGATTGTTTTCTTAATTGTATCTGAGCATATTGAACCTGAGTCCGTAACAAGTATTACTGATACTAAAGAATCTCTTGGAAATGCATGTACCAAACTATCAGCAACTGACGTAGTTCCATCACTAAAATACCATTTGAAGCTGCTGATACCCGTACTGCTGTTTTTAACAAATACTTTAGATGTGCAGGGATAGAGTGTGTCACCGAAAGCCGCTTTAGGGGTTTTGTAAATTGCCACCGATTTTGTAGTGGAATCTTTGCATCCTATTGAATCAATGGCTACAAGAGAGATATTAAAAATACCTGACGTATCGAATTGAATAGAAGGCGTTTTTGCAGTATCTTTAAGCGAACGATTGATATACCATTTAAATGATTTTGCATCCCCACTTGACAAATTTGTAAAATTGAGATTTTGTGGATTGCATAATGCATATCCAAAATTGAAATCGGCTCTCATGCCCGTCACTTTTACTGCCTTGCTAAATGTATCCACACATGAAGTTCCGGAATCTACCAACAATTTCACGACATAATTGCCCGGGCTATTATAAACATGGGTAATGTTCATGGAATCGCTGTACAGCCCATCGCCAAATGACCATAATGTTGTATTACTCTCACCTGTCTGGATTAATTTAACCGTTCGTGAACAGGTATCTTCCTGTGCAGAAAACTGCGCTTTTGCCTCCTTATAAACGGTAAGCGTACGTCTCGCAGTATCCGTAACCTCACAACTGTTTGGATTTATTGCTACTAAAGTTACTACATAATTACCTGATGTTGCATACGAATGTGTAGGCGAAAAAACTGTTGATTGGGGTGTACCATCACCAAAATCCCATAAATAACTTACTGCCCTCAAACTCGTATTATTGAAAGTAACGGGCACATTGAAACAGGAAAAAACAGGAGCTGTAAAACCTGCCTTCAATGTGGGAATTTCAAGGTTAACTTTAAAAAGGAGATTGTTACAATTGCTGCTGTTATTAGTTCTGCTCCATGCCCCCGGCGTCGTCGGGAAATCTGATGTTCCCCCGCAACCAGCGCATACGGATTGGTACATAATTCCATTTTTATCAAACCTGCTTGTTCCGCCATCAACATGCACTTCAGTTGCAGCGCCAAAATAAGAGGAGTACAAAAGCGTATCAAGACCCTTTTCAAAAACGGCAACATAAAATGCAGCAGAGTCCGACGTTGATGATTGATA
>Ga0207007_1030_pt1 | contig 35219 bp, 33 predicted proteins | sample Alteio_BWMinCont_85_FD_153487 | JGI IMG/M metagenome (GOLD analysis project Ga0207007, IMG submission 153487) | Enriched cells from forest soil in Barre Woods Harvard Forest LTER site, Petersham, Massachusetts, United States -... | ecosystem: Environmental > Terrestrial > Soil > Temperate forest >...
CCGGATGGATGATAAGATCATGCTATTGGCCTGATACTGACTCAAAACCGTTGGTGCAAATACCACGTCAATTTTCTGTGTGTCTGTCAGAAAATCATTATCAACCGGCAACCAATATTCCCCATAGATTTCATTATGATCTTTCTGGACATATTTTTTGGTGTATTTATCATTCCAATAATCCTGGTCACTTCTATAGGTGAAAAGATAATTCTGCGAAGTCAATTCCCCCATGAGTAAAATATTAACCGGCTGACTCCAGGCACTAGATTTTAGGAATGAAGTATTCATAGCAGGACAGTATTACAGGTTGGTGGAGGTGACGGATTATGACATTGTAAATGCAGGGCTCACCAAATGTCGGTTTCTGAAAGTAAAGACCGGACGGCAATTTGTAGCTTCAACACATAACCTGAATGGTGGCAAAGGTGGTATCATAAATAACAATCGTGTTCCGGTTCTCAACTATTCAAATATCGGCGTATCAACAGGGTTGGTTATTGGTAATAATAACACCACCAAAAAAGGAGGGCAGGTTATCACCGGAGATGGGAATGCCGTCACCGGAAAGAATGTGCAGATATTCGGTGGAAATAGTAATATAATAAACGCCAACAATGTCACCCTGATAAACACCAGTGGCCAAACGATCACTGATGATAATGCCACTTATATCGATGGGGCCAAATATGTAAAGGCTTCAGACATGAGCGGACAGGCGACACTCATAGCTGGCATGGCAACTGTAAGTCTGACAGGCATTTCAACTACGAGTATTATTCTTATAAGTTATACCGGTTTAGGAATGTTGACCGGAACATTAAGTGTTGCTTCCGAGCCCGATTATTTTACGATCAACTCCACATCATTTACTGATACTGCTGTGGTGAACTGGTATGTGGCAAAGATGTAGACCTTGAAACTCTCGCAAAGGCGCAAAGGCGCAAAAAGAGCAAACAGACAAAAAGTCTTCGCGCCTTTGCGAGAGAAATTCATTTAAAAATATAAACCCAATTATTATGACCCCAAACCTACCTATTTATCGTCTTGCTCTCAACGACGATCCCGACAGCGGTGTGGATTATATCGCCCTCGTGGACGATCCGGCCATCCAGCGACAGTTCATGGCCTTTAAATCGCAAAAATCACAGAAGCTGCAATTCCTGGTCACCAACCCCGATCAGCAGATTGTCAGCGGCCCGCTGATGGTGGCCGATATGTGCATTTTCAGGGATGATCCTATTCACGCAGAGCATCTGGTGTACTTCGACGCACCAACCATCAGGCAAATCATCCTGCGCTTCTTCCAAAGAGGCCTCACGTCCAATGTCAACCTTATGCACATTCCCGAAGCGAGGCCGGATGGGATTTTTATGTTCGAGAGTTTTATCATTGATTCTTCAAAGGATATTACCACGCCAAAAGGCTTTGAGCCCCTGCCGGACGGCTCGTGGTTTGGCAGTTTTAAAATTGACAATGCGGATATCTGGAACCATTTTATCAAAACCGGAGAGTTCAAAGGTTTTTCCGTAGAAGGATTCTTCAGCTATCAACGCGAAATTTCAAGAGAAGAAATGCAGGTGAAGGAGATAATTAGGGTGATAGAGGGGGTGGGGTAGGTATCAACCAAAGAAATTTTTGCCGTAAAAAGGGATATTTCAACTAAATCTTAGACCTTTGTGTTTAGATGTTAAATTTAAATACCTCTAAACGGGGTTTTAACCATAACAATGTATGAAACAATTTTTAGCAAAGGGCAATCATAAATCGGGTCATATTGACCATGTTTATGAAATTCAGGTTCTTTCCTATTTTGATGAGGACGAGCAGGTGTATTATGCTATTTGCCCCGCGCTTGATATTGTAGGGGGAGGCAAGACCGAGGAAGAAGCAATTACTTCATTTAATATTTCACTTGACGAGTTTGTGAAATATACATGTAACAAACGCACCATTGCCAGGGAACTTATGCGCCTTGGATGGGAAGTACATCTCAAGGGCCGTAATCATTTTAAAGCCAAATCACCATCTGTTGAGGAGCTCAAAAACAATCCCGAATGGGCAGAGGTATGGGCCAAAGCGCCCCATGTAGCAAACAGGACTGTACAACTTGCAGCATAGCATTGCCAACCGTAAACACGATACCCCTAAAAACGTACCGCAAAGCACTTGAAAAACTGGGGCTAAACTGCATACGCGAAAAAGGTGGCCACGAAACGTGGTCACGCACTAACCTTGAACGGCCAATTGTTTTTTCAGCACATCATAAAGAAATTTTAGGGATGCAGGTAAAAGCAAATTGTCGTTCCCTGGGCATTTCGGTGAACGCATTTATGAAACTGGTCAATTCTTTGTAGAGTGTATTGGGAGATTTGAAGCACTGCTAATTAAAGTAATTATATAGTGAGGTTGAACTATATAAAGGATAATACCCTATTGATTTCAGCATACAATTTTTCCTTACGATCGGTAGCATTTTTGGATTTGGAATACCATTTTATCCTGCTTCCCATAAACTTGCTTTCTCTCATAATAAAGGGAATATCTTTGTAACGATAAATGTTACTATTAGAGTCGTCTGGATGGTTAGTTCCTTTTACGAAAGCAGGGTTACTTATAAGAAGATGTTCTACAGATGCATTGACCACAATAACAAGTTTTGGTCGAATTTTTTCAAGTATTTCGAGAGTTAAATCGGCCTGCTGTGTGATAAACATTTTGCCAGTGTCCTCTTTATAAAGGTCTTCAATCTGCTTTTGGTCAGAATCACGGATGTAGAGAAGGTCTAATATTGACCAATTCTGTTCACTATTCTTTAGTAAGATTTTTTCGCTCTTTGTAATTTCATAAAATTTATCAAAGAAAGGATGTTTAGGCTTCTCTTTAAAATCAATCATAGAATAACTCTTATAAGTTGTTGTTGGATCAGATGGGTTCAATGATAAGAAAGTAATCACATCTTCGCATACGTCTGCATCCTGATATAGCGGAGGCACCATTTTATGGCCTCCAAGTTGTGTATATTGGGCCCAAATATTCTCTAATTGATCTTTAAGGCTGGGATTACAAAGATTTTGAATTTTGTAACTCATGTGTTAAACTATCTGATTACCACAAACAAATAAGGAAAACCCTTTTTTGCCTGCAAACATCCTAACATCTGGCCCGAGGGTAACTTCTATTCCATCACTACCTGCTAAGTTCCCATTATCATAATAGGCAGTAGAGCCAGTCTAAGCGACTTTACCATTATTATGATAAGCTGTAGATCTGGTCCAGGCGACTTTACCATTGTCGTGATAGGCAGTAGAACCAGTCCAGGCAACTTTGCCATTTTTGTGATAAATAGTGGCCATATTTATGCTTTTTTGTTTTTTGACAAATATAAGTAATTGACCCTCGCAAAAAGAGGCAATATAGTTCTTAACCATATTCCATTATCCTCGGCCTTACCAAGCATTTTTCAACTTGCGAGATTAAGTCAGGCATCCCTTTATTCACTTACAAAAGCAACCCCATCCTTCCCGCCAAAATCCCCTCATCCCAAACAACAACTACCACCCCCTCCCCAAAAAAGTGACGACAAATCCAAAAATATTTTCGCTTGTAACGCATTGAATAAATGTGGGTTGAAAATTATTTTTCAAAACCACCCACCCACTTTGCCATCTCACTATATATGTACATAAAAGCAACTCAAAAATCATGACCAAAATCAACGCAAAAGAAGCAATCGAAAAAATCAGAAAACTGCTGTTTACAGACGGCAGTCAGGCTGGGCCGTCTTCAGCCAAAGACGGCGCGACAACAACAGTATCTTACAACCTCAAAGACGGTACGCCCATTAAGGTAGTCGGCAATCTTGAAAACGGGGCCGAAGTATTGGTAACCGGCGCAGATGGCGACACACCTGCCCCTGACGGCGAACTGGAGCTCGCTGATGGCACTGTGATCAGCGTAACAGGAGGCATTATCACCAACATCGAAACGGCCAGCCAGGCCGCAGATTCAAAAGACGGTGGCGATGCGCCAGACGAATCCCAGTTCAAAGCAATAAACGGATTGGAAACCAAAATCTCAGAAATCGAAAAAGAGATCAACGATTTCAGGGAATCCTTTAAAAACCAGTCGCTTGCACAGGAACAGGTTCTTGATCTTATTGGACGTCTTGCAGAACTTCCTTCCAGCGAACCCGTATCAAAACCCAAAAATGCTTTTTCTGAAATCCGCAACAAACAGGAAGAAAAAAATGAGGCATTTATCAGACAGCCTGAAAAGACTAAAACAATTACGAATTACGAATTAGAAATTACGAATTAGCAACTCACCAATTCAATAACTCTCTAACTCAAAACCCAACAACTCTCTAACTTAACAACTTAATAACTTTTTAAACCTATGGCATTTGACGTTTCATCATTAAGCAATTATACCAACCAGAACAACTTCCCTCTGATTACGAAGAGTTTGTTCGAGGCCAAAACCATGAAGCTGATGACCCCTATGACGGGCATTAAATCAGCAGAGACCGTAAATATTATGGAAACAGATTCCATTTTCCAGGCAGGAGGCACCTGTGGGTTTCTTTCTTCAGGAACTACTTCTTTCAGCCAAAGAACCTTGACCGTTGGCAAGATCAAGATCAACGAATCCCTTTGCCCCAAAACACTGGAAGCGTATTATTTGCAGCTCCAGCTACCTACCGGCAGCCGCTATGAAAACCTTCCTTTTGAAGAAGTTTATTCCAACGAAAAAGCGGGTAAAATAGCACAGCAACTTGAAGTGTCCGTATGGCAGGGCGATACCACTTTGGCAGATGCCAACTTAAAACGGTTCGACGGTCTTTTGAAAATCATTGACGCTTCCGGTTCTGCCATTACGGCAGATAGCACTAACAACACCGAGGCTGTTACCACCTCTAATGTGATCGCCAAATTCGACAGTCTTTATGAAAATATTCCGAGCCAGTTGCTTAACAAAAATGATTTTGTCATTTTTTGCGGGCTGGATGTTTTCCGCCTCTATACCATTGCCCTCAAAAACCAGAACCTCTTTCATTATGATGGCGTTGCCGCAGCTTCGGATATGGAGATCATCATGCCAGGAACCAATATCAAAGTGATTGGTGTGAACGGGCTTAACGCCGTGAATGACAATTCTAACAACACTGGATTGAATCGCATTATCGCTCTTCGCACTTCCAATATGTATTTCGGTACGGATCTGATGAATGAAGAAGATCGCTTTGAAATTTTCTTTGCCAAAGAAGCAGATGAAATCCGTTTTGTAGCCGAATTCAAAGCTGGTACACAGGTGGCATTTCCGGCTGAAGTTGTTCAGTACGGAAAATAATTTTCCTTTTTTGAAGTCCGGACAGGCACCCTTCGACAAGCTCAGGGACCGGCCTGCCCGGACTTTAAAAATTACTAGACAAATCCAATTTTCAATTTTCAATTTTTCAATTTTTCAATTTTTCAATTTTCAAATCTTATGTCTTGCGCACTCACACAAGGATATACACTCGATTGTCGCGACAATGTCGGCGGCGTGAAGGAAATATATGTAACGGAACTGGCGAATGTCACTTCCTCCACAGTTTCTTCAGGTACAGTTACCGCTATCACGATGCTGACGGGCTCACAGTTCTGGAAATATCAGCTCGAAAAGGAAACATCTTCGCTGGTAGAAAAGATACTGACCAACGATGCCAATGGCACCGTTTACTATGAACAGGACCTCGATTTTTCTATCAGAAAACTACAGGCCAACTGGCGGAACGAGATCCGTTCTCTTGCCCAGAACAGGCTGGCTTTCATTGTCCTGGACAGGAATGGGAAATACTGGTACTGTGGTATTAACAACGGTCTTGAATTGCAGGCAAGCGATACCCAGACTGGCAAAGGAATGGCAGACTTTAACGGCTACCAACTCAAATTCAAAGGCAAAGAAGAACTCCCGATGCCACAGGTAGTCCTGGGAGATTTCGCAGCCCTTCTTTCTCCCGCGGCATAACTATTTACCATTTACCATTCACTTCTTACTTCTCACCTCTCACTTCTCACAAAATGATAACCATCACCCGGGGAACCACAAACACCATCATCCTGACCCTTACCGAAAAGGTGAGCATCGGAAGCCCTGTTTTCCTTTTCGTTTTTACCAACGACCAGACAAGGCAGGCTTATTCTTGTATCGCGGCTGACCAGTCAGAATTCACCTATCGGTATAACGAATTTCTGATCACAGAAACAGCTTCTCCCAACCTGCTGACCAGCGAAATAAGCCTGCCTGCCCCGGGTGATTATCATTATGCTGTTTATCAGCAAACGTCCACTTCAAGCCTTGATCCAACCCTGGCAGATGGACTATTGGAAACGGGAAAAATGGTAGTATTAACCACAAGTACTGATACCAATAATACCTACGACTCTGAACCTAAAACAAATATCGTTTACGGCGAATAGCGCCTTCTATAAACTTCCGGACGAATTTTTCAATTTTTTCAATTTTTCAATCTTTTAATTCACCATGAGCCACGAACCCAAAAATTATATGCAGATACTGCGCTTCAGCAACCATACCGTTCCCGAATTTGTGGAAGTACGTGGCAAGCCCTGGATTTATTATGGCGAAAACAATAACTACCCAGACTACCTGGTAAACTTATTCAACCGCTCCGCCAAACACAATGCCATCGTGACCGGGAAGAAAGAATACATAACAGGGAACGGATGGGTGGTGAATGAAGCTGGTTTAAACCCGACACAACTTGCAAATGCAACTACTTTTTTGAACGAAGCAAATGTGGATGAAAGCCTCGATGATATCCTGGAAAAAGCAGCTCTTGACCTTGAGATATTTGGTGGGTTTGCCATACAGGTTATATATACCAAAGGCACAGGTAAGATTGCAGAAATATACCATATTGATTTCTCCAAAATAAGAGTGAGCCAGGATGGATCATTTTATTATTTTTCCAACGATTGGACTAAATACCACCAGAGCCTTGAAAGTACTGGCCTCAAAGGGTTTAATCCCTTTAATCCAGACAAACCAACGGGTACGCAATTGCTTTATTTCAAAGAATACCGGCCACGGTTGGAGGTTTATCCCATACCTGATTATATCGGTTGCATTCCTTATATTGAAGTGGATTATGAAATAGCCAATTTCCACTTGAATAATATCAAAAATGGTTTCTGGGGAAGTTTTATGATCAATTTTAACAATGGGGTTCCCGTTCCTGAAGAGCAACTCGCACTTGAAAGCATGTTGAAAAACAAGTTTACAGGTTCTGGAAATGCCGGGAGGTTTGTCTTGAATTTCTCCGATGATAAAACCAAAGCGCCAGACCTGTTACCGCTACAGGTACCGGATATGGACAAGCAATTTACGTTGCTGAACGACAGCGTGCAGCAGGAAATATTTACAGGGCACAAGATTACAAGCCCGATGTTATTTGGTATCAAAACCGCCGGACAACTTGGTGGTAGAGATGAGCTTCGGGAAGCATCAGAACTGTTTCAGAATACTTATATCAATCACAAACAGCAATTGCTTAACAGGGTATTCAACAGTCTCTTGGAAGTGAATGGAATTAACACCAAACCATTAAAGATTATGCCTTCAAGTCCGATCAGTTGGCAAGTTCCTGATGCGGTGATTGCAACAGCGATGACCAAAGATGAAGTCCGCGAAAATATCGGCCTTAAACCATTGCAGATCAAAGGTGTAAGTGATGTGTTACCTCCTGTGATACAGGCATCACTGCCACCAACGAAATTGTAAATGTTTTGAACAAGATTAAAGGATTTTAGGATAGACAGGATTGTCTTATTGTCTTATTTCATATTACTTAATTGCCTCATTTTCAAATTGCCTCATTTATTAATAAAATTTTACTATGGCTGTTCTATTTATATCAGAAAAATACGTTAAAGACAATTCCTATATTGATAATAATGTAGATGACAAACTGCTTACGCCGCTGATTATCCTGGCGCAGGACAAGCATATTCTTGCTGTTACGGGTACCTCGCTATGGAATGATATTATATCCCAGATTGTGGCGAGTTCCGTCTCATCTGATTACCAGGATCTTTTAAATAATTATCTCCAAAAAGCAACACTCTGGTGGACGCTTTCTGAAGCTGTTCTTCCTCTTGCATACAAGTTTACCAATAAAAATGTACTACAAAAAAACAGCGATAGTGCGCAGATAGCTTCCATGCCTGATTTGCTGAAACTGAAAGACCAGTTTACCCAAAATGCGGAATATTATAGCGAAAGAGCGATCAGGCATTTGAGGGCCAACACTGATATTTTCCCACTCTATCTGCAGATCACTGGAAACAGCCTGGAGTCCGTTCGTCCTGAAGGTACCGCCTACAACACCGGCATGTTTTTAGGTGCGCCGCCTTATTCCTTTCACAGGATTCCTTTCCGCGAACTGTACCAGGGCAAAAACGGACTTTGCCCGGAATATTTTGATAATAACATCATATACTACAATGGATAAAATTAAAGAAGAAGAAGACAACCCGATCGAAAATCGAAGATTATTGAAAATCTGGCTGTACCGCCAGGAACGCAAACGCTCAAAACGGAAAAGACATTCGAAGAATCATAACCAAACCAAACACTCATGTTCAGTTTAAACCAGTTTATAAGCCTGTTAAATTCACTTGCTTCAGCCCATGAACAGATCAAAACTTTTGGGGAAGGAGATGTTTGGGAAATCGGCGCTTCAGAAGCTGTGCAGTACCCGTTGATGTGGGCCGTGCCCCAGCCATCGTCCACTGCGCAAAAGCTGCTGAATATGAAGTTTAGTATCATTTTCGCAGACATTCTCGATACAGATAAATCAAATGAGCAGGATGTACTAAGCGATACAATGCAGATGGCGCTCGATATTCTGGCCCAGTTAAATGATCCGGATTATGCTGATAATTTTATATTGGATCCGAACGCCAGTCTCACGCCTTTTACCGAAAAGTTTGATGATGATGTGGCGGGATGGAAAGCAGATATTAATATCAAAATTAATTTTCTTTCAGATCGTTGTGCTGTTCCTTCGACGATAGTTCCTTCTGTTTCTTCACCTTTTGCGGCACCGGTTATTGTTAGAAATTCAGATGGTAGTTATTCAGTAAGTTTTGATGCAGGCGGTACTGGTATCATTCCTGATTCGGTTATTAAAAACAGTGATAAGAGTTTTACGCACAACTTACCTGCCACCGAGTCTTATACAGTTCCAGATTCGAGCGTAACAGATTCTGACGGCACTGTTTCATCACTGCCCGCAACCAAATCATTCACGGCGAAGACTTTGCAGCAATTGATAAATTCTGTTGCCGTTTCCACCATTTATAACGACCTGGTGACATCTTCAAAATTAGATAGCCTTGTTCAATCGCTATCTTATACGGATCTTGAAAGCCTTACAACATCGCAACTCGATGATATTGCCGGTATTTTGACCTCTGTTCAAATCCAGCTGCTTAGTGATGGACAGCTTAATGATCTGTCTACATCCCAGTTGAATTATGTTACAGGTCTGTTGGGTTCCACCCAAATTGCGACGCTGACAAGTACGCAAATAGGGGAGTTGACGAATACCCAGATTTCAGAACTCACCAACTCGCAAATTCACCAACTCACCAGCACACAGGTACAAGCACTAACCAATACGCAGATCGGATATATGAGTTCGACCCAGGTTCAGGAATTAATTAACAGTCAGCTTGCTAATTTATCCACATCGCAATTGCAATACATTCTTGGTTCTGTGATGAGCAACCAGTTTTTGCAGGACAACCTGAGTGGAAGCCAGCGAAATTCAATTAATGAGATCTACACCTTACAAACCGGGCAAACCACTTCGTACGCCACCGGTGATGATGGTAATCTGCAGCATGGTCGCCTCACGGATTTCTTTACCCTGAAAACAAATAACAGTTTTGGGAATACACACCGCTTTACAGACGAAAACGGAGCCCAGGTTTATGCGAGTAACTATGTCATTGATCATGCTACGGGGCTGGGGTGGTGTAGAACTGAGCAAACAACGGCTGTAACATGGTCGACTGCAATAAGTAATGCAAATGGGTTTTCGCTAAGTACATCAATTGGAACATTATCCAGTTTTTATTTACCTAATATGTCAGAGTTTCTCAGCATTATGAATATGGAAAATTCTAATAATGTAGTTTTAAACTATGCACCGTTTAATATTGTAGGAACAAGTACAGGAAGATGGGTATCTACTTCTATTTCTAGTCCTAATACGAGTGCCGTTAAAATAAGTACTGTAGTTATACCACAATTAACCACTGGCGCAAAAACTGCAACAGCCCCTTATTTTGTGGTTAGACGACATTTTTGATCATTTAATTCTTTTTAAGATTAATCCATGAAATCATTCGTCAATTTTCTATCAAACAATACTGTCCAAATCTCCGCTGTAAATGCGGGTATTTGGCTCGGCGCTATAGACTGGAGCATCAAAATTGTTTTTGGCTTGCCTACCGCCATTTATATATGTCTCAAACTATACCATGAATTTTTAAAACCTGATCAAAAGAACAATGACCATGAAAATAATCATCCTGAATAATTGGAAAACGAGCATTATTGGCATATTGCTTATGGGGGCGGGTATCTATACTGGTCTCACTGCAAAACAAAGCTGGGCCGAAAGCGGGCCGATCATCCTGGCAGGTGTAGGACTTATCTTTTCAAAAGATGCCGGGAAAACCCCTGAAAACATTATTAAAAATGCCATTCAAAACCATATTGATCATGATTGAAAAATTAAAATGGTGTGGTTGGCTTATAGCTACTGGCTTTGCCCTCCTTCTTTTGATGCAAAGATCTTGTAGCAAATCAGATAAGGATAGCCATGTCTTAACTCGAGACACAATACTCGTTCGCGGTGATACACAACTTTATGTTGTACAGGACACAGTTATTCAACCTTATAAAGTCTATTTAAAGGATTCCATTTCTCACATAGATACGGCGGCGGTTCTTAAAAATTATTTTGCAAGTCGTGTTTATAAAGATACGGTAAAAGCAAGGGATATAACTGCCGTGATTGAAGATAGTATTTCTGCCAATAAAATTGCTGGGCATAAGGTATTGATTGAGAATGCACGCGACCTGCAAATGAAAGTTCCTGTTTCAACTTCAAAAAACAAACTGTTTGTAGGCGGTTTCATTGGATGTTCAGCGAAAGGCATGTTCCCTGTAGGAGGAGTATTCCTGGCATTTGTAACCCGGAAAGAGATGCAATATTATTATGGATACGATGCATTAAACAGGATCCACTCTATAGGTTTATCGTGGAAAATTCATCTTTCAAAAGTTTGGCAATAATTAGGGTATTAACATTTTGGTTGAGACCGATTGGTTCTTATTGATGAGAATAATAGAATATATGCCAGATTTCCACTTGATTGCATCTGAAAATGAGTATTTATTAACCCCCTTTTGTACGGCGGTTTGATCTTTGTAAATCGTTTTCCCGTTAATATCAGTAACAATGATTGTAACAGGGGTATTGTCTTGAATTGAATAGGTAATAACAGGGATTGTGGCATCTGTGGAAATACCAATAATGTTTATACCGCCTGCTTCAGCGACGGTATTGTTTACCGAGACCATATTAAATATTTTGGATGCCCCGTTGAAATCAGTCTGCCTGAGCCGATAATAAGATGTCCCTGGCAAAGGTGATTCATCATAAGTAATATATTCCTTTTTGATCTCACTGTTTCCAGCACCTTTTACTTGTTTTATAGGACTAAAATTCAATCCATCCTCACTTCGTTCGACTGTGAAATAATCATTGTTAATTTCGGATGTTGTAGACCACATAAGAATTGTTTCTGAATTATTCATTCTCGCTAAAAAATTCAATACCGTAACGGGGAGCGGATTTACCACGATTCCGCTGAAGTTGTCTTCATCAAAATTTATTGGCGTTAGTTGATCATTATAAACATTGTCCATTGTGGGCGGGATGAGTTCGCTCATTGCCCACGTAATGGTTGTACTTTGGGTGTGATCGGAAACCGAGAAAATAATATCAACTACTCGGGTGTAAGAAGCGTTTAATGAAATAGCGGCACCCGGAGCACCTTGAAAATCAAGATTAATTACGATTTCTCCAAGAGAGGGCTGAGAAACACTTGAGGATGATGCATATCCTGTGGAGAAACCAGTATAAACAGCCGGGCTAAAGCTGTCTAACCAGTTATAATCAGTTCCGCTGCTTCCAGGGCCGGTACTCCCACTATTAAACTTTACATAGTTAGGATCATATAAAAAAATAAATTGAGCCGGACCCAAATGTTCGTGTATTGTATTGGTACTAATCCCAAGCTCTAACACTAGCTGGCTGCCATCATTTGTGATAACAGTCCATTGAGCATCCATTGTGGGATTACCGGTTTGGGCTTCGAGCGTTGCGATATTTGCAAAAAAGGCAATAATTGCCCATATAAACAGGTGTGGAAATCTTTTCATAGTTAGGGACTATTAATAAGTTTTTAAATGGTGTTAATCAAAAAGTTTGCAATTTATTAAAGAATTTAAAAAAACAAAAATAAATGAAAAAATTTTTTATTCCAGGACCTGTAGGGGGCGGGGCTTGCCCCTACCCTTCTCTGAAGAGCGTTCATAGGTAAAAATTCAGAAGAAAAATTATTCGGCGATGGTCTATCCCGAATAGGGCGGGGGCAACCCCCGCCCCCACATGGAATTCTACCCCATCCTGGATTAATCATCTAAATCATTCTTAATCTCAATATATTTGCCGGATATGACGGCGGATACCCCTTTATTGCAAGTGCAGCATCTCACTACTATTTTCAAAACAGAAGATGAGGAGGTGATGGCCGTAAATGATGTGAGCTTTGAGCTGCATGCCGGGGAAACCCTGGGCATTGTAGGGGAATCCGGTTCGGGCAAGTCTGTTACTTCGCTTTCTATCATGCGGCTCATAGCTGATCCTCCGGGAAAGGTCAAATCAGGGGTTATCAATTACCATCAGCAAGGTGGAGAACCGGTAGACCTGCTACGCCTGAGCAACAAAGAGATACGGCTGTATAGGGGCGCTGAAATCGCGATGATCTTCCAGGAACCCATGACATCCCTCAACCCTGTGTACACTTGCGGCAACCAGGTAATGGAAGCCATTATCCTGCACCAAAGAGTATCGAAAAAAGAGGCAAGGAAACGTACCATAGAACTTTTCAAAGAGGTACAGCTGCCCAGGCCGGAACAGATGGTGGATGCCTATCCGCACCAGCTAAGTGGCGGACAAAAGCAGCGTGTGATGATCGCGATGGCAATATCGTGCAGGCCTAAAATCCTCATTGCGGATGAGCCGACAACTGCCCTTGACGTCACCGTGCAGAAGAGCATTATAGAACTCATTGACAAGCTCAAACGTGAGATGGGCATGAGTGTGATCTTTATCACGCACGACCTGGGTGTGATTGCGGAAATAGCTGACAGAACACTGGTGATGTACAAAGGGAAAATAGTAGAGCAAGGTAAAACGTCCGATTTATTTAATAATCCCCAACATCCATATACAAAGGGATTGCTGGCATGTCGTCCACCATTGGATAAGAAGCTTTTGAGGCTCCCAACCATGAGTGATTTCATTGTCGAAAATGAAAGGGGAGAGGTCAGTGCTTCAGGAAAAACAATTGATTTTGTTATTTCAGAAAGGCTTATGCCTGAAGGGTATGAAGCGTCAAGAAAGGATAAATTATATAATCAGGAACCGATATTAAAAATAGAAAATATAAAGACGTTTTTCCCAATAAGAAAGGGATTTTTTGGAAAAGCCAGGGAGTTTGTAAAAGCCGTAGATGATGTAAGTTTTGAAGTGTATCCGGGTGAGGTTTTTGGCCTTGCAGGTGAATCTGGTTGCGGAAAAACAACGCTGGGCAGAAGTATTTTAAGACTGGAAGAACCAGATTCGGGAAAGATTATTTTTGATAATACAGATATACGTGAACTTGGAAATAATGCCATGCGGAAAATGCGCAAACATATTCAGATCATTTTCCAGGATCCTTATTCTTCTTTGAATCCCCGACTCACAATAGGATATGCCATTACAGAACCAATGTATGTGCATGGCCTGCACGGAAATGATAAAATGAGAAAGCAAAAGGCGCTTGACTTGCTGGATAAAGTCGGGTTGCCATCAAAGGCATATAACCGTTATCCTCATGAATTTAGCGGCGGTCAGCGGCAACGGATCGGTATTGCAAGGGCGCTGGCAGTAGAGCCGAAATTTTTGATCTGCGATGAGTCTGTTTCCGCTTTAGATGTATCGGTACAGGCCCAGGTGCTGAATTTGTTAAACGACCTCAAAGACGAGTTTGGACTCACTTATATTTTTATTTCTCATGATCTTTCGGTCGTGAAATTTATGTCGGACAGAATTATGATCATGAGTGCCGGTAAGATTGAAGAAATGGGAACCCCTGATGAAATTTTTAATCATCCGAAATCAGCATATACCCAGAAATTGATTGATGCTATACCTAAGGGGAGTTAGAGAATTTTGAAATTTCGACGATAAGAGGAATCTGCTTTAAACCAGGCCAAAGCCTAGGTTTGTTTTCCCTACCATGCCTCCATCAGAATTCTCGCTGCGCTCGAAATGACAGAGCAGATACGGCTAAGATAATAAACCCTACCCAATCAGCAATTCCTCAGCCACGGGCTGATAAACATGGTCAGGATCAAAAACTTTTTCAGGGTGATTGATATGATATTCAAACTCATGGCGGAAATGGAGAATCGCGCTTGCTACCGGCCATGCTGCTGCGTCACCAAGCGGACATATCGTATTGCCTTCAATTTTTTTCGCAACGTCCACCAATAGATCAATATCTGCTTGTTGTCCCTTTCCGTATTCGATGCGGTGTAAAACCCTTTCCATCCAACCGGTGCCCTCCCGGCAGGGGGAACATTGCCCACAACTTTCGTGGTGATAAAAACGGGTAAAATTCCACGTATTGCGAACCACACATTGGGTTTCATCAAAAACGATAAAACCACCGGAACCCAGCATGGTACCTGATACAAAACCCCCATCAGACAAAGATTCATAAGACATGACACGGCCTTCGCCTTTGATGTTTTTTAGTATCAATTCTGTTGGCAATATTGGCACTGATGAACCACCTGCCACCACGGCTTTCATTTTTTTGCCATTGGCAATGCCACCGCACCATTGGTCACTATAGATAAATTCTTCGACAGGCAATCCGAGTTCTATTTCATAAACGCCAGGCCTATTGATATTCCCACATGCGGAGATCAGTTTGGTGCCCGTGCTTTTACCAACACCTGTTTTGGCATATTCAGCGCCACCCATATTGATGATAGGAACTACTGCGGCAATGGTTTCTACATTGTTTACCACTGTTGGAGAAGCGTATAAACCCTGAACGGCAGGGAATGGGGGTTTGATCCTTGGATTCCCTCTTTTCCCTTCCAGGGATTCTAACAAAGCTGTTTCCTCGCCACATATATAAGCGCCGCCCCCGGGATGGACGTATAATTCTAAATCATATCCCGATCCGAGAATATTTTTACCGAGAAATCCATTTGCTTTGGCTTCAGCAATTGCTTTTTCAAGGATTTTTATGATCCATTTAAATTCACCTCTGACATAAATATAAGATGTGTTTGCACCAAGCGAATAAGAGGAAGTGATCATCCCTTCCACAAGCAAATGGGGGATGTGCTCCATGAGGTACCGATCCTTGAAAGTACCAGGCTCACTTTCATCTGCATTGCACACAAGGTATCTGGGATTATTCGATTTGCGGTCCAGAAAACTCCATTTCATCCCGGTCGGGAATCCGGCACCGCCCCTTCCGCGAAGGCCTGAAGTTTTTACCTCTTCCATCACCTCATCAGGTGTCATTTTTTTAATCGCTTTTTCCACTGAAGCATAACCGCCATTTTTGCGGTAAACCTCATACGTGTTGATGCCCGGGACATCAATATTTGCAAACAGTATCTTTTGAGCCATAAAATATCAGTAAACCACCATTGCCAAACTGTAGAATGTTTGCAAAATTAAGGTTTTTTGAAACAGATTGTTCGGAAGCAAACTATTCCATGACAAGTTTCTGACAAAGATATTCCTGGTCGAAATAGGCATTCAGGACATAGAGACCAGCTCTTAGCCCATATTCAGTCGGATCAATATAGATATCATACCTCCCGGTATGGCGGATCCCGTCATAGATATTTGTCACAAGTCTTCCTGTGGCGTCATAAAGTTGCAGAACGACATTTTTGGTACCAATGAGTTCATAGTGAATGACCAGAGTATTTTTGAATGGGTTAGGATATGCAGCGAACAAATTGGAATTGGCTATTAAAGGCTGTATGCCTGCTGATGTAACGGATATCGTATCGGTATAGACTGTTTCACAACCATTTGCCGACTTCATAGTGAGGGTCACAGGAAAGGTGCCGATATTTTTAAAATTATGGACCGGGGATATGGAGTCTGTCGTATCCTTATCTCCAAAATCCCAATGATAATACACCTCAGAAGTGTCTAATGGCAAAAAAATTGCCTCGTGCTCATTGGCATGGTAATCAAAGCCGGGATAAAATCCCGAACTAACGCCAATGGTTTTTGAGGAGCTATTGCTGCATTGGTTTTGGCGTGCGTATCTCAATGTAACTTTGTAATCAGCTTCATTTTGGTATAAATGGGAAGGAGAAACATCATTAGAAGAAGCGCCATCCCCGAAATGCCATAACCATCCGCCGTTTACAGTCACAGTATCCGGCAATTGATTAAGGAATTTGAATAAATAGCATGAAGGAACCGATTCAAATGCTGGTTTGGGTAAAGAACCTACATTAACAACAAACTTTGTACTATCTGTGACGTTATTGATCGTCCTTTTTGCAATGACATTATATTTTCCATTTTTTGCAAATACATGTTTAAGTGGGTAATAGCTGCTATCTGAATTCCCATCCCCAAAATTAATACGATACCAGGCGCTATCTGTTACGGATGGATAAATGAAAGTATCACCCGTACAAACCATGAATTCACGGGTTTGAGCGAACGATATATGAACAGTGAACGTTATAACCATAAAGGCAAATATGGCTTTAAGCGAAAATATTCTGCTTTTATGCCAGCAACCTACCGACACATTACGTGCTGTTAAAAATAAAGCTAACCTTCGCAATATCAAAGCTCCTGGCATTATATGAACTTTAGAAAAATAAAACGTGCTGAAGTAGAAAAAATTGTAGTGGTCCTGAGAAACTATAGAGTATTGTTTTTATGGCACACAGGCACGTTTTTTAAACAATTAGATATAAAATCAGGATATAAACGAATTTTTAGTTATATTTGCTATAGTTCATTTTCACTCAATGAAGAAAAATTTATTTTTAGGGGCATTAATGCTCCTGATTGTTAGCAGGATTGATGCGCAAACTGCCATTGTCCTTACTGAAAGTAATTTCCCGATTTTAGCGGGGCCATTCCATTATTCTGTATCATACCCAAAAACGATTACCGTTCGAAAAAATGGTGTGAATGTTAAATGGGACTATTCTTTCTTAAAAAGCGATTCTATTATTAAGGAAGTTTTTCTTTCCAATATTACAAATCCATTCACTAAATCAAAAACTGCAGTAGCAGATACAGGAGTGCACGAATTTCTGACAAGTAATAGCAATCTATCGGAAACAGGGTTTTATGATGAAGACAAGAACGGGTTATACTTTGCAGGTGATTTTGTCGGTTCTCAGTTTTTCAGTCTTGAAAGTTATTTTAATAACAGTTCTGATAATATAAATGTGCCACAACAAAATGATTCTGTGCGTCTGGATATAAATCATTTTCCGGAAACATCCGGATCGGGCCATCATTATAATGTGAGCAAATCGCTTCATTTTTTATGGACTGTAAATTCTGCAGGCATGAGTGATGCGCCATCAGTAAAAAAAACTTTTTACGAGATAATGGATACTGTCACCGGATGGGGCACATTGAGAGTCCCCGCAGTATCTTCAAAAAGCATTGCATATCCGGTTTTGCTGGTCAGACGTAAGGTTATTACCATTGATAGTTATTATGTAAATAATAATGCCGCCAGCAAATTTTTTTTAATTGCTTTTGGAATTGATCAGGGCGCAAAGACCATTGATTGCAATGAATATTTTTACCGCGCTGGGTACAGCAATCCATTGATAATCATAGGATATGGAACTGATACGACCTATTCTGTTCCAAATAGTGTTTTGTTTTCAAATGATAGTATTAAACAACAGGCCGGTATTGAAGTTCCAGATATAAATAAGCATGATTTTACTTTATACCCCAACCCTGCAAGCACAGGCCAGGTAAGTTGCTCATTTACAAAAGAGGGTAGTGGCAAATGGAAGCTACTGATCTTTAACTCCATTGGCAAGGTATTCAACTCTCAAATCATTGAAGGAGATGGGCAAATAAATACGACTTTTGATATTAGTAATGCCAAAGCGGGTTTGTATTTTGTAAGTCTATTAGATGACAATGGTCAGGTTGTCGCCAATGGCAAAATAGATATTGTTCGCTAAACTTCTCACTTTTCACCTCTTACTTCTTACGCTCTAACTATCTTTGCGGACAATTACATGAAAACCTATCTCAGGATCATCGGGTATGTTCGTCCTTACAAAGACAAAATTGTCTTTTATATCCTTTTTACGATATTGTCGGTAGTATTAAGTACACTTGCGCTGTATATGCTCCGCCCGGTTATGGATATGCTTTTCAATCCTGAAAAAGTATCCAATGCCATCAAACACCCCCCGGTTTTCAGTTTTGACCTGAATATTTTAATTCAATGGGTTCAATATCACGCGGCAGTCCTCACCCAAAATGCCGGTAAAAGTGCTGCGCTCCTGTATGCAACCCTGGTGGTAGTTCTTCTAAATTTATCTGGGAACGTATTTAAATTCCTGAGTGCGCGCGCTCTTGGAACCATCAGGACCCGGGTTGTTGAAGATTTAAGAAGATCGGCTTATGACAAGCTGATCATCCAGGAGGTGGCCTACCTTGAAAACCGCAGAAAAGGGGATATTGTTAGCAGGGTTACTTCTGATATTACTGAAGTGGAGTATTCAGTCGTGATCACTTTCGAATCCATTATCCGCGACCCCTTGGGGATCATCTGGGTTTTGGTTTTAATGATATCAATGTCATGGCAATTGACCCTGTTTATTTTCCTGGTTTTACCCGTATCTTCATTAATTATTAACCGGATAAGCAAGTCACTGAAGCGGGATGCCAAGGATACGCAGGGGATATATGGGAGGATCATGAGTATGGTGGATGAAACCGTGTCAGGTGTGCGGATCATAAAAGCTTTTCATGCTGAAAAGTATATTTCGAACATTTTTGATGTGTTCAACAGGAGGTATAGCAGGCTTTCCCGTCAGCAATGGCATAAGAAGGCATTGGTCCCTGTTTTCTCAGAATCGGCAATGGTGGGTGTGGTCGGGCTTACTTTATGGTTTGGTGGAAACCAGGTATATAACAACCAAATGTCTGCGGCTACATTCATTAGCTATTTGTCCATGTTTTATCTTCTTCTTTCACCTATAAAATCTTTATCCTCAGCCTTTGGAGGTATTTATAAAGGTTTGGCATCGGGTGAAAGGATTTTTGAACTGATGGATACTACCGTGACCATTAAAGACAGTCCTGATGCGATGGTTGTCAATGACTTTAAGCATTCTTTAGAGATCAAAAACGTATCCTTTGCGTATGTAAAAGAGAATGTTCTTGAAGACATTAACCTGACTATAGAAAAGGGAAAAATCATTGCATTGGTTGGGCCATCCGGTGGTGGAAAATCAACGCTCGCTGAATTGTTGCTACGCTTTTATGATCCGACAAAAGGAGAAGTATTACTGGATGGAAATGACCTGCGGAATATAAAATTAGAAAGCCTTAGAGGCCTGACCGCAGTGGTAACCCAAGACCCAATTCTTTTTAATGATACCATCTACAACAATATTGCTTTTGGCATGCCTCATGTCACGAAAGGCGATGTAGAACAAGCCGCCAAAGCCGCCAATGCCCATGACTTTATCATGGAAACCGAGAGTGGATATGACACCAATATCGGTGACCGTGGCGGGTTGCTTTCAGGTGGTCAGCGACAACGACTCAGCATTGCCAGGGCGATCCTGAAAAACCCGGCAATACTTGTTCTGGATGAAGCCACTTCAGCCCTCGATACCTCATCTGAAAAAATTGTGCAGGATGCCCTTTACAGGCTCATGGAACACCGGACTTCTATTGTGATCGCTCATAGACTAAGCACCATACAGGATGCCGATGAAATCATTGTGATTGACAAAGGCCATATCGCGGAAAGAGGTACCCACCAGGAACTCATCGGCAAGAATGGGCTGTACACCACCTTGTATCAGTTGCAGCAGTTGGAAGTAGGGAAAGATTCGTAAACTTAGCAATTGAGAAAAGCGTCATTGCGGCAAAGGATTCGAGGTACGAGAATACTGAATGCCGTCCGTCGAAAAAACGCGGAGGGGCAACGACAATGCTTTACTTGATGCAAACTTGTTATGGAAAAAGCTTCATCGTTACCTCTGAGCGATATCCACGGGTCTTCATTTTTCGTTCCTCAAAAATTCCGCCCGCAATGACGCGCTTTTTTCAACATTTTGCATTGCGGCAATTGAGCCGCTTTCAATTGGGTCAATAGCATACTAAAAGGCATCAGCCCCAAATTTCCAATTTCCAAAATCATCTATCTTTCAATCTATAAACAAACTTTAGTCCTGACCAATCTCCATTGATTGCACATACTTTTACATCGACCAAGCCTACGCTTAAACCGACTGAACGAATGATGTTTTCACTCACATCTGTGGGTATGTCGGATGTTCTTTTCGGCCATGATACCCAAATTGAACCATTTTTTTTGATTGCCTTTTTTGCCTGGGGGAGGACTTCCATATAAAATTCTTTGTTCACGATAAAGATGTGTATCATGTCCAGGTCTGGTGTGTCGAAATTCTTGTGCCAGTTTATATTTTGGGGCAGGTCTTTGAACAAGCCAAAATATTCATCCGGCTCACCAATGAGGCTGATATGATGCCCGGCTTTAATGCCAAGCTTTTTTGCCAGGGGTGTCCCGGAATACCCTGTCGTAACTGTCAATGAATTAAAATTTTACCTGCTTATAATAAATGTATATACCGTCTTATCTCCTTCTACAGAACTCAGTTCCAGGAAATAAGTCCCTGGCTTGAGGGCGCTTACATCCAGCCTTTCAAAATCATTCTTCCTGACCATAATTTCCCTTCCCGCGTAATCCATAACCCTTGCCAGTTTCAATACCAGCCCTGGATTATTGTTTTGGATATTTAATATGGTATTGGTAGGGTTTGGGTAGATACTTAGCGAACCAAAAGGGTCATTATTCTCATCAAACCCGGCAAACCCGCTGATACTAACTGTGGTGGCATAACGAAAGCTATCAGAACAGCTAACAATTGCGTTATTGGACGACTTGCTGCTTGTGGGCCAAATTATTATCAGGTTTCCTTTGCCGTTATTGAAATACGGGTGGTTGACAATTATATGACAATAGAGGCCAATGGTGTCTCCGCTGTTTATTGTCAAAGGAGGTACCTGGGCTGCGGTAACGAAACTATCATTTGCAATCCCAGGTACACCGTAATTATTGGTTATAAAATTTGTATAAATAACACCTGTAAAAGTTGATGTATCTAAATTCCCAAAGTATGTTACTTTGTAAAAAAGACTCAGGCTGTCATTTGCCTTGCCCTTGATCTGGGTGGATAAGGAACCGGGAACAAGGTTGAAGTGGGTGGGTGTTTGTGCCTGGGCCCCCGCATATATGAGAGTGAAAAGAAGAAGGTATATGTAGAAGCTCTTTTTCATCGTTTTCAAATTATGAGACAAATATATCACCAGGATTCCGAATCACATAAGGAAAATAAGTATTATCTTACGCGGCCAAAAGCAAATATATGGATTTATTAAATGAAATGATCCTACTCATGGATAAACATGCCGCCCGGCAATTCAAGATATATTCAGGAAGTGAAAATGATGATAGTCAACGAAAAGACTTTTATCTTTTTGATGCCATCAGGAGGCTGGGCGAAAAATATGATGACGATAAGGTCTTCAAAAAACTGTACGCAGGCAGCGACAAAAATGCTTGGTACAGGTTGAAGGGCAGGCTGATTGCAGATGTCAGCCGCAGTGTATTTCTGCACCAGTACCAGAACAATGATAACATGCTTTGCCTATATTATACTGCTCTTGCTTATTACTACGAAAGTGTAAATGCCCCAAGGGTAGCGCTGTACTTTTTTAAGAAGGCGGAAGACAAGGCAAAAGAAATAGAAAACTTCGGTCTTCTCGATGTCATCTATTTACAAATTACAAAGCTTGCCAAAGAAATGCCATCCATTAACCCCGAGTTATACGTAAAAAAGCGCAAAGAAAACAGGGGGCTTCTAAACCGTATGAGCGAAATGGAAGACATCCTGGCCGTCTTTGAATACCAGGTGAATATAGCACAAAATCTTGCCGGAGTCACAATTCGAATCCCAGAGCTGTTGGAAAACATGTTGAATGAATATACAAATGATGAGGAACTCAAACAAAGCCCAAAAATCCAGTTCGGTATTTATTTCATTGTGAGCCATATACTTTTACAGGATAAAAATTATTTGGGGCTGACAGATTATCTGATTTCTACCTTTGATTCATTTACTAAAAAGAACTTTTTTAATAAAGGCAACCACAGGCACAAGCTTCAGATGTTGGTTTGGCTTGCCAATTCAGCCGTGGCCAATAAGGATTATCAATTATCTCTGAAGTATGCCGAACTACTTCACAATGAAATGCAGGCTTTTGAAAAGCTCCATTATGATTTTTTCGAGGGATTTTATTACAATATAATGGTACTTAACTATTCAAAGATCAATCCTGAAAAGGCAATTGAATTGCTGATAGAAATGGGTAGAATAAAAAGTGTACAGCAAAATGCGTATAATGCTGCGTTTACCTTATTGAACCTTGCGGAAATGTACTACATTCAAAAACACTTTAAGCAGGCCATTTTGAACCTCAATAAAGCGTATGGTCATGAAGGGTATAAAAGTGTGGATAGTTATTTACAACTCAGGGCCAATATCGGCGAACTCATGATCCGTTTCGACATGAAAGAATATGAATTTATCGAATACCGGGTCAAACAGATATTTAAAGATTATAAAGACTTTCTTTCAAAACCAGAATCAGCTAAGGAAGTGGAATTTATGCAGCTCATTCAAAAGGCTGCAGAAAACCCCGGAATGCTCCGGAAACCCGGATTTCGTGCAGAAGCCCAAAAATACCTGGAAACCTATAGTAACGAATGGACCAAAGAAGAGGTGCTGTTCAGGTACAACGAATGGCTGGAGATGAAGTTATAAAGATTAAAAAATTAAAAGATTGAAAAATTGAAAGAGGCCCAACAGTCGCGAATTCTCTACACAGGATCAAAGACATTTCTGCAATAACGCTCTTAGGATTATTTGTTTGATTGCGTAACCTAATTCAAACTATACCCCAAATAAAAAAGCGCCGATAATGTCAGCGCTTTCCATCATTCCGTTTTGAAGTCAAATTAAAATTAACCCCATAAGTTAACAACCTACTAACTCGTAGTAGGCCACACAACAACGAGGTTTTCACCTCCTCCGTCCACGCTGCATTCCACCTGTCCCGACTGTCCCGATGGGATGTTCCACTGTACGTCAATGGTTGAGGTACCCTGGCCATCAAGGATGGTGCCATTGGTCACCGACCATTCATAGTCAACCCCGTCAGCCGGGGTAATGCTGTACGCGGCATCCTGGTTCAGGGTCACCGATGTGGGGCCATTAATGGTGTACGGCCCGCCCGATTTGCCCTTGAAAGCAATGAGCGACAAAAGCACCAGAACAAACAAATACTTTTTCATGTTGATAAATAAATATTTAAAAGGTTCATAGCGAAGCAAAAAAATGCTTGTCATTACAAATATGCGGGGGGGGGGATAAAAACCAAATGAAATCGTCAAAAGTTATCCACAAATTGCATGGTGGCTTTTGCTTCACCATGCTTTTGGCCAGGGGAGGCATATTAAGGTTCGCGCCAACAATCACGCCTTCTCTTCGTAGAGACAAGGCAATGCCTTGTCTCTACACAGATCAAAGACATTTCAGCAATAACGCTCTTAGGGTTATTTGTTAATTTTGCAAATTGCGTGGCAAAAAAGCTATTGTCCAGGTATAATGAGTGGCTTGAAATGAAGTTGTAAGCCATTGACTATTATTGATCGTTGATCATTGATCATTGATCATTTTCGTCTTGGTCGCGTAAGACTTTCAGGTTTTTGCCATTGACAGGTCTGATATCTGCCATACCTTTGGGTAAAGTTTCACAGAGAGAACAAAAATATTAACGATATAAATTTTACGATTATGAAAACTTCCACTTTTACAAACACTCTAAAACCGGTCACCCTGGCACTGGTTATTTTCATGATAGGGCTGTTGTCAGCAGGCAGGGCAAATGCTTCCTGTACGGCAAGTTTTACGGATACCGTGAAGGGCGAAACCGTTTACTTCTATAGTACATCAACGGCAGCAACCAAGACACCCATACTTAACTGGAACTTTGGCGATAAAACCACCGGCTCAGGTGCCAGGCCAACACATACCTATAGCGCTTATAACACAAGTTATAAGGTGATCCTGACTGTTTATGATTCCTCCAACGGATGCTTTGCCATCGACTCTGTCGTTGTTACCACCGGCAAAGCGCCATGTAGTGCAACTGCTTATTTTGGTGAAACCAATGGTTCGGGGGGAAGTGTATCTTTTACCAATTATTCCACGACTACCACGGGTCACTTTTCAAGTAGCTGGGACTTTAATGATGGAAAAACCGGTTCTAACGATAAATCACCTACGCATACCTACAAGGCAAACGGCGTTTATCACGTATGTTTATATGTTGTAGATAGCTCCAACACAAGCTGTAATTCAAATTTTTGCAGGTATGATACGATAAAAAATGCATGTTCGGCCAATTTTGTTTATGCGCTTACTACCGGCTTAACTGTTGGATTTGCCGATTCAGGTTCTACGGCACTTGCTGATAAACATGGTGTGACCTGGAATTACGGTGATAACAGCACCAATGGTACCGGAGACTATACCTATCATACTTATAGTAAAAGCGGTACTTACCAGGTATGCGTAGAAGTATATGACAGCGTCACAAAATGTAATTCTTCATATTGTACTTCTATTAAGGTGAGCAATTGTACTCTTGCATCATCTTTCAAGTACTCACAAACTGCCGATAAGTTTACATTCACGAGTACAAGTACCAGCGCTTCGAAACATTCATCATTCAAATGGTATTTTGGTGATGGTGGTATTGACTCAACATCAGGTTCCGCTGTTTCACATACATATACTGCAAGTGCCGCAACAGAAGTTGTCTATTTATTGATATATGATTCTGCAACAGGATGTTCAGCCTATTCAAGCCAGACCATTACGCTTTGTGCTACAAAATCTGATTTCACCGATAAGATGTCCGGGTTTACGGTTGCATTCGCAGCGGATTCAACCAACAAAACAACCGTATTTTACAGTTGGAATTTTGGAGACAAATCAAATCCGGGTACGGGCCTTAAGCCAAGCCATACCTATAGTGGAAACGGCACATATAATGTTTGCCTGACTGCCACTGACAATGCAACAGGATGTAGCAGTACCACCTGCAACAATGTTGTGGTAAATACCTGCACGCTCACCGCTTCATATACAGATAGTATCAGCGGGCGTACGGTGTATTTTACAGGACGTACCAACCTCACTTCAAAACATTCCAGTATCAAATGGTATTTCAGCGATGGCTCACCGTTTGATTCAACCTCCGGTCTCATTACCCATCACACCTTTGCAAGCAGCGTCAGTTCCGTAAAGGTTTACCTGATCGTATATGATTCAACCAGCAAATGCCAGGTATATGCTACTGAAATAATCACCATTTGTAATGCAAAATCTGATTTCACGGATAAAATAAGCGGATTCGCCGTTGCATTTGCCCCGGATTCAACTAATAATTCAACCGTCAGGTACAGCTGGAATTTCGGAGATAAAACGGCTGCAAGCAATGATAAAAAGCCAACCCACACTTACAATGGAAACGGTACTTATGATGTATGTCTTACTGCAGTAGACAGTGCAACAGGCTGCACCACTACTACCTGTGCCAATGTCGTGATCAATAACTGCACCCTTACCGCCTCATTTACAGATAGTGTTAAAGGCACGACAGTGAAATTCTATGGAAAATCAAATGCTTCTTCACACGTAAAGATCACCTGGACTTTTGGTGATAATACATCAGATTCCGCATCCAATAGTTATGACGTTTCACACACCTATGGCAGCAGCATATCAACCTCTAATGTTTACATGAGGGTTTATGATTCTGTTACCAAATGCTTGACTTATGGTACAGGACAGGTTATCATTTGTGATGCACAATCAAATTTTACAGAGAAAATAAGCGGGCTCAGTGTCACTTTCGCTCCGAATACATCAAACAATTCAAGGATAAAGTATAGCTGGAATTTTGGAGATAAATCAGACAGCAGGTTGCTTGCCCCTACACATTCTTATGCTTCTTATGGAACTTATCAAGTGTGCCTTACAGCCACTGATAGCGTGAGCGGATGCAGTACCCAGACCTGTACAGACATTACTCTCGCATGCTCGCTTAATGTTTCATTTACAGACAGCATTAGCGGTAATACGGTGAAATTTTACGGCACTACGGGCCAAATTTCGAATCATGCAAGTATCAAATGGTATTTTGGGGATGGCGATTCATCAATCACAGGTAATTTAATCGTATCACACACCTATGCAAGCGGTACCGGGTCTGCAAATGTTTATCTCCGGATATATGATTCTACAACCAAATGCCTGGCTTATGGTACCGGTACCATTACCATCTGTGATGCAAAATCTGACTTCTCAGACAAGGTAAGTGGTCTCTCTGTAGCCTTTGGAGCCAACACCACTAATAGTTCTAAAATAAAATACAGCTGGAATTTCGGAGATAAATCCGATAGCAGATTGGCCGCCCCTACACATACCTATAGCACGGGCGGTACTTACAACGTATGCCTCACCGCAACGGATTCCGTAACCGGGTGCAGCACACAAACATGCACAAATGTTACGGTAACAGGCTGCAACCTTTCGGTTAAGTTTACTGACAGTGTTTCAGGTCATACCGTGAAATTCTTCGCCACAACCAATGCCTCATCACATTCAAGTATTAAATGGCTGTTTGGTGATGGGGATATTGATTCTACGTCCGGGTTGAAAACAACACATACTTACGGCAGTACTGTCACAAAAGAAACTGTTTATCTAAGGGTATATGATTCTACAACCAAATGCCTGGCATACTATAATGTGAGCATTAGCTTCTGCACTGCCCTGTCTGATTATACTTTTTCGGTAAATGGGTTGACTGTTTCCTTCAAAGCCGATCCTAATAACAATTCGTTAGCAAAATACCAATGGGATTTCAATGATAAGTCCAACTCAGGAACTACTTCAGATCCTACACATACTTACACTACTGGTGGAACTTATAATGTCTGCCTGACTGTAACCGATACAGGCTGCAGCAGCACCACTTGTCACACCGTAACTGTGACTGGCTGTAACCTTACCGCTTCATTTACGGACAGCGTCAGTGGCCACACAGTTACGTTTTTTGGGAAATCGAATCTGACCTCCAAACACTCAACTATAAAATGGTACTTCGGTGACGGTTCTTCAGATTCTACTTCAGGGCTGAAGGTTACACACACATACGGATCAACTGTTACAAGTGCGAATGCCTATCTGAGGATATACGATTCAACCACAAAGTGCCTGGTATATTATAATGTCACCATTACTTTCTGCAGTGCTTCGGCAGCATGGACATACGCCAGTTCAAGTTTGACAACAAAATTCCTCGCAAACGGAACAAATCCATCCGGTACCATATATTCTTGGAACTTTGGCGATGGAAGCAATAATGGTACGACCAAAGATCCCGTGCATACGTACAGCAAAGCCGGCAAATACTATGTTTGTCTCTCTGTTATAGATTCCCCTTGCTATGCATCCATTTGCGATTCCATAACTGTTACGGCTCCTACGAATACAACTTATTGCATCAGCGGAACGGTTATGACCAGTCATGTGGCAGCATATCCAGCAAAGGTTTTCCTTATTTATTACGATTCAAAAGACAGTACGCTGGATTCTATGAAAACAACGCAAACCAATAGCAAAGGCCAGTATGAATTCTGCGGGTTGAAAAATGGCAGCACCTATTACACTAAAGCCGCCCTGGATAGCGATAATTCTTATTTCAAATATTTTATTCCTACTTATCATTACGATGCTACCAAATGGACGGGCGCCAATGCGATCGTGATCAATAGTGCAAATGATACCGGTGAGAATATCATCATGAAAACAGGTACAAACCCAGGTGGTGCAGGTTTCATAGGTGGCAAAGTAAGTGCAGGTGCCGGCAAAACAGGAGATGCCGAAGCAGATATACTGGTGGTGCTTTATGATTCGGCTGGTATAACCCCTGTTGCATATACTTACACCAATTCTGCAGGCTATTACAGCTTCTCAGGTATTGCATTCGGAACCTACTCGGTATATGGTGAAATCTTTGGAAAGGTATGTTACCCTGCTATTGTAACCATTACCGATACCTCATCAACGGATAACAGTGTGGATCTCCAGGTGAGAATGACGACGATTACTGCTGCCATAAAACCTGCAGGCACATGGACCGTAGAAAAAGCCGATGTATATCCTAACCCCGTTACAAACAAGCTGACGCTATCCATGAGTCTTCGCAATGCGAGTCCGGTTACCTTGAAGATATATGACATTACAGGCAAAGTAGTATCAGAATTAAATACAACTCTTGACGGTGGCGCACAAAAGATGGAGGTAGATGCTTCATCATTGCCTGCCGGTATATATTTCCTGAGAATGGAAATGCTTAAGAACAATACATTAATGGAAGCCCAATTTGTAAAGGTTCATTAATTACTCAGTTTTTTTCACTCCTTCCTTTCATGTTGATAGAGAGCGCCAGTCCCGGGCGCTCTCTTATTTTTTATAGTATATGATCCAATGTCGTTTAGTTAGCAATTCCGAGTTAGAAAGATCGGTGTCCCTAAACGACATTGGTACATGATCTTAAATAATTAAATAGTATTATCAGGTATCCCACCCCCTGCCCCGCCAGCGGGGGACGGCACTTATCGTCATTTCAGGTTTCCGGACATTATCGTCCTTTCTGCCAAAACCAAATGAAAGAGACTCCAATGTTGGATTGTGCAAAAAAGTGAGTCAAAAGCTGTACTCCGCTGGCGGATAGGAGTGGAAATTCGAAATAATATTAATTGATATAACAGCAATTTCTACAAAATTGCTGCACATGATATTTTATAGCTTCTGATAGCATAAACAAGATGATCAATAAGCACATTTTGTGATTTTAATCAATATTTTGATATATTGAATATAAGCAAATTATGGCAAAAATGACTCAAAAATACTTCCTTAAGCGCGTAAGACTTTTCGGTTTTTGGGTTTGACGCATCAGATGGCTGTTTTACCTTTGACTAAAATTAAGAACAAATAAAAACTTATTTTATGAAAACCTTCTCATTTACTCAAAAACTAAAACCGGGCATTGTCGCCCTGGTTATTGCTGCTTTCAGCCTCTTATCGGCGGGGAAAGCAAACGCAGCCTGCAAAGCAGGATTTACTGACTCCGTGTCAGGTAAAACAATTTATTTCTACAGTACATCAACTGCCGTAAGCAGCCATTTTGCAGTACTATGGAGCTTTGGCGACAAGACCAACGGCAGTGGTCTGAAAACATCCCATACCTACGGTGATTACAACAAAAGTTACCTTGTTTGTGTGGTGGTTATAGATTCTGCGAACTCCTGCATGGATAGCAGCTGTACAACAGTCACTACAGGTCCGGCACCATGTACAGCCACCGCTGGTTTTACGCTATTGAACGGGAAGGGCGGAAGCGTTAAGTTTACCAATACGTCCAAAACCAGCAGCGGAACTTATTCAAGTGTCTGGGATTTTAATGATAAAACTTCTTCAAGAGATGCAAACCCTAACCATACTTTTGCAACCAATGGGTTTTACCATATATGCCTGACAGTTACAGACAGCTTAAACAAGACCTGTACATCAACTTATTGTCTGTATGACAGCATATTTACGCTTCCATGTACAGCAAATATCGTAGGAGGGGCATCAAAGCTGACCGGCGGTTTTTCTGATTCAGGCTCTACCGCATTGGCGCATAGCCATAGTGCCAGTTGGAATTTTGGAGACAACACCAGCCTTGGTTCTGGGGACTACGTTTCGCATACCTTCGCCAAAAATGGTACTTATAATGTATGCGTTACGGTTTATGATAGCTCAAATGCCTGCTCAGCCACAAAGTGTAAGAGCATCACCATAAACAATTGTAGTCTTACCGCTTCATTTGCAGATAGTACAAATGGAACTACGGCTACCTTCTATGGTACTACAAATGCATCGGCACATTCGAAAATCAAATGGTTTTTTGGCGATGGTATCGTTGATTCCACATCTGGTTTAACGGTATCCCACACTTATGCCTCAACAGGAGCAGAAGCTGTTTACTTGTCGGTATATGATTCTGCAACAGGCTGTACCGGTTATGCAAGCCAGACAATAAGCATTGCATGTAATGCTTTATCAGATTGGAGTTATTCAACGAATGGCGTTGGCGGAACGACCTTGAAAATGAAAGCAGATGCAAAAAATTCTTCTTCTGCCACTTATCAGTGGGACTTTAATGACAAAACAAGTGCGGGAACAACCTCAGATCCATCGCATACCTACAGTACTGCCGGCACTTATAATATATGCCTCACTGTAAAAAATGGTTCATGTACATCAACAACATGCCATTCCATTAAAGTGCCTACCTGCACGCTATCAGCCACCTATGCTTATACCGTTACAGGACATACTGTCAACTTCACGGTTACAAGCAATGCTTCAGCACATTCGAAATATACATGGTACTACGGGAATGCCATTGACTCAACATCGGGTGCGAAAGCCACTTATACTTTCGATAGCACTTTAGACTCCGAAGAGGTTTATGTAAGGGTTTATGATTCAGCGACCTTATGCCAGGTTTATGTTACTCAAATAATTACATTCTGCAGGGCATTTTCATATTATAACTATACTGTAAATGGATATGATGTTTCCTTCAGTTCCAGTACTGCAAACGCGTCCGGAGCAAAATACCAATGGGATTTTAATGATAAATCCAGTGCCGGTACAACTGCTGATCCTAAACATACATATACTGCAAATGGAACTTATAATGTTTGTCTTACCGTCACCAATAATGGTTGCAGTACAACTACTTGTCGTTCTATTGTTATCAATACCTGTAGCCTTACGGCATCGTTTACAGAAAGCATTGATAATCACAAAGTAACATTCTCTGGCAGCACAAATGCTTCATCCCACTCCAAAATCACATGGATTTTCGGTGATGGAACTTCTGACTCTACATCAGGACTAAGCGTAACCCATACTTATGCCAGTAGCGTGGTGACTGAGAATGTGTATATGAGAGTGTATGATTCTACTACAAAATGTGTTACTTATGGCACTGGTACTATCACTTTATCCTTTTGCATTCTTGGCAGTGTCACAACCGGCGGTACGGCAGGCTATCCGGCCAAGGTTTACCTGATCACTTATAATTCAACTGATAGCAGCCTTACGGCAATTGATAGCACCACGACCAACAGTAATGGTATCTATGAATTCTGCGGACTTAGCAAAGGGACGTATTATACCAAAGGGGCTCTCACAAGCAGTAATTCTAATTATAAAAACTTTATCCCGACATACCACAATGATGCAACCAAGTGGGCCACAGCTGTTAAGATTGCACTTGGCGGCTATAATGACAGTGGTGTGAACATTGCAATGAAAAAAGGCACGAACCCGGGCGGCACCGGATTCATAGCAGGCAAGATAAGTGCTGGTGCTGGCAAAACTGGGGACCCACAGGCCAATATATTGGTGGTATTGTATGATGTCAATAGTAATCCTGTTTCATATACTTATTCCAATTCTTTAGGTGAGTATAGCTTTTCGGGTCTTGCATTTGGAACATACGAGGTGTATGGGGAAGTGCTTGGTAAACCTTGTGATCCTGCCATCGTAACCCTTACAGATTCTACTGCTTCAGTCAATAATATCGATCTGCTGGTAAATATGAATTCGGTGACAGCAGCAGGAATAAAACCTATGGGTACCTGGATAGTGGAAAAAGTAGATATATTCCCGAACCCGGTTTCAGATAAGCTGACACTTTCTATGAGCCTTCGCAATGCAAGTCAGGCAAATCTGAAAATATATGACCTCACGGGTAAAGTAGTATCGGAATTGAACACAACCTTAGGTGGTGGCGCGCAAAAGATGGAAGTAGATGCTTCATCGCTGCCTGCCGGTATATATTTCCTGAGAATGGAAATGGTTAAAGACAATACTTTAATGGAGGCCCAATTTGTAAAGGCCCGTTAATAACGATTTCTTCACTCCTTCCTTTCATGTTGATAGAGAGCGCCGTCCCGGGCGCTCTCTTTTTTTTAAAGCCCGGGCAACCCTTTTCATCGCTGTATCGTATTGTAGATATAGTGTTGTTATAAATATATTTTGTTTGTGTTGATTGGTTTAATCGGCTGTTGGGGTTTACAGCTTCTAAGGGCCGAACATAACCGCTTCGTTCTCCTTTCAAATTTTCAATGGCGCATCTCAGGATGTGCCATTGTTTTTTACCAATCTTCAGGATAATGCCATTCAATGACAGATCCACCAATATTTCCCGCCAAAAAGGGAGATACTTTTTGCATGGTAATGGTCATTGTCTCGATACCTGATGTCTTTTCAAGAATTTCCTGGGCAATGGTGCGGCAGGCGGCTTCCATCAGGTTGAATTCCTTTTTCAGGTGTTTGTGAATGGCTTCAGAGATAATTCCATAATCGAGCGTATCGCTCAGGTGATCCGTTTGCCCGGCTTTTTTAAGAGGATATTTGATTTTTACATCGACGAGAATTTTGCGGCCAATAAGCCGTTCTTCGGCCTTTACCCCAATCCTGGCAAATACTTCTACGCCTTTTAATGAAATGAATCCCATGTAAAAATTTCACGCAAAGAACGCAAAGTTTTCCGCAAAGAACGCAAAGGAAAGAAAATGATGAAAAAGTATGGTTTTAAAACTTCGTGTACTTTGCGATACCCTTGCGTACTTTGCGGCCTGCTTTTTCTTAGCATCCGTTACGAACGCGGGGGCCGGGCGGGCTTTGGTGAACTTTCCGTAATTTTGAAGGCTCAAAGCTAATTTCTATGTCAGAAAAATCATCTGTCAACGGGTCGGACACTTTAACGGAAGCCGGCGGACAAAAACAATTCTCAGACCGGTATGAAACACATGATTATTACCTGATGGACGAATTGCTCAGCCAGGAGCATCTTTTGATACGTTCCACCGTGCGAGATTGGGTGAAAAAAAATGTCACTCCCATTATTGAGGATTATGCCCAAAGGGCTGAATTTCCATCCCACCTGGTAAAAGAAATGGGCGATCTGGGTGTCTTCGGTCCAACGGTGCCTGTAGAATATGGTGGCCAGGCGCTTGATTATATTTCTTATGGAATCATGATGCAGGAAATAGAACGCGGCGATTCAGGCATACGATCAACTGCCTCTGTTCAGGGGTCTTTGGTTATGTACCCAATCAATGCTTATGGATCAGAAGAACAAAAAAAGAAATTCCTTCCCAAACTTGCCAGCGGAGAATGGCTTGGCTGTTTTGGGCTTACGGAAGCAAACCACGGGTCAGATCCATCGGGAATGCAATCCAATTTTAAAGATATGGGCGACCATTACCTGCTGAACGGCTCAAAAATGTGGATTTCAAATTCGCCTTTTTCCCAGGTAGCCGTGGTTTGGGCCAAAAATGAGGAAGGTGTTATTTATGGACTATTGGTAGAGCGTGGTATGGAAGGTTTTACAACCCCAGAGATCCATCATAAATGGTCACTTCGCGCATCATCAACGGGAGAATTGGTTTTTGATAATGTGAAAATACCGAAGGAAAACCTGCTACCCGGCGTGAAAGGACTCAAAGGGCCTTTAAGTTGCTTGAACAATGCCAGGTATGGCATCGCCTGGGGGGCAATAGGCGTGGCGCTTGATTGCTATGATACAGCACTCAGATATGCCAAAGAACGCATCCAGTTTGACAAACCAATTGCATCTTTCCAATTGCAGCAAAAGAAATTGGCCGAGATGATCACCGAGATCACAAAGGCACAATTGCTTACCTGGAGGCTTGGTGTACTCAAAAACGAAGGCCGTGCCACACCGGGACAAATATCCATGGCAAAAAGAAATAACATTGAAATAGCACAACGAGCAGCACACGATGCCAGGCAAATCCTTGGTGGAATGGGTATTACAGGAGAATATTCTATTATGCGCCACATGATGAACCTGGAGTCGGTGGTAACTTACGAAGGCACGCACGATGTTCATTTGCTTATAACAGGGATGGATATCACAGGCATTAATGCTTTTAAATAGCATGTAAACCAATGAACCATAGAGCCTTTTTATGTGTATTAATCATCATTCTGCTTTGTGGTTTCAGCAAAGCAAACGCTTATACACGCAAAAAAGCAATTCTCTTGGTGGACAAAGATTTACAGCCTGATTCTCTTGGATATAATTTTGTTTCAGATCTGACTTCCTATTTATATGGATGGATATCAGGCGGCGAGGTGGTTCTTTGGGATTCACCTGAAAAAAAATCCGCGCTCAGTTTTGCAGATATCAAAAGGCAGGAAGCAAAGGCTTCCACAAGTTTCACAAGACTTTCAAATATTTATATATACGAATACTGGACCTCAGA